>ERZ780212.751-NODE-751-length-29919-cov-7.993671_pt1 | contig 29919 bp, 20 predicted proteins | sample MGYA00511364_ERZ780212 | MGnify/ENA primary metagenome ERZ780212 (study PRJEB29588, sample SAMEA2147991) | human gut metagenome | biome: human gut; feature: human-associated habitat; material: faeces | place: Denmark | collected 2008/2010 ... | reverse complement strand
ATTGTTTGGCTCGCGAAACAATATTGTTCCGGGCACGTTTTGACTGTTTTCCGAAAATGAAATGTATAGTTTTCTAAAATGGAAGGCTGTTTTCGCCTCCAATGTTAATTGGATTTAGCATTTTCGCTCTGGTTTATCGAAATTGAGTCGGATATGAGTTAGCAGGAAAATGCGAATCGGGGTGTTTTGTCAAGCAAAAAGGGTTGCGGGCTGTCTTTTTGATGGACGGGCATTCGCCGGGTTCTCTTCCGTCAGAGGAAGCTCATCAGGAGCAGCTGGGCGATGATGACCCGCAGGAACATGCAGAAGGGGTAGACCGTGGCGTAGGACACGGCAGGGTTGTCGCCGGGGATGGTATCGTTGGCATAGTTGAGCGCCATGGGGTTTGCCATGCTTCCGCAGAGCATGCCTGCCACGGAACCGAAGTCCAGTTTCCACAGTTTGAAGGCGGCAAATGCCATGAGCATGACCGGGACAAACGTCAGGATAAAGCCGATACCCACCCACAGGAGTCCTTCCGGGCGGAAGACCGTCTCGAAGAAGTGGGCTCCGGCATCCAGCCCCAGACATGCCAGGTAGATGGCAAGCCCCAGTGCGCGCAGCATCAGGTTGGCACTGTGGGTGGTGTAGGTGACCATGTGTATGCGTGGTCCGAAGGTGCCGATGAGGATGCCCACCACGATGGGGCCGCCTGCCAGCCCCAGCTTGACGGGCAGCTCGATGCCGGGGACACTGATGGGGATGGAACCCAGGAGCAGACCCAGCGTGATACCGATGAAAATGGACACGAGGTTGGGCTCATTCAGGCTTTTTACGGCATTGCCGAGTACCTTCTCGACGTTGTGGACGGCAGGAGCTTCCCCGACGACCGTCAGGCGGTCGCCCAGTTGCAACACCAGTTCCGGGGTGGCAAGCAGCTGGATACCGGAACGGTAAATGCGGGTGATGTTGATGCCGAAGGCATTGCGCAGGCGGAGTGACCCGAGCTTTTTGCCGTTGATTTCAGGGCGGGTCACGATGATGCGTTTCGACACCATCTTGCTGTCGATGGCGTCCCAGTCGATGTCCTCCTTGTTCCAGTCGGTGTTCTCTTGTTCACCGAAGAGGATGGTCAGCCCCAGCGCATCCTTGTCGGAAGTGATGACCAGCAGACGGTCGCCTTCCTCCAGTCGGGTGTCGAAGGTCGGGATGCACACGTTGCCGTTGCGCCACAGGCGGGAGATGACGAACTTGTGGTTGGTATGTTGGGCGATTTCTTTCAGGTTCTTGCCGTAGATGCCGGGGTTGTGCACCTGATAAGCGGCGATGTAGGTGTGGTTGTGGTCCTCCTTCTCCTGTACGTTGAGGTCCTGCTGACGGACGAAGAGCTTGCGGAACAGGATGAGGGCGAAGATGACGCCGACCACTCCGAGCGGATAAGTCACGGCACAGCCCAAGGCTGCTCCGCTGCTGTCCATTCCCATCTGTTTGAGAGCCTGCTGGGCGGCACCGAGGGCAGGAGTGTTGGTTGTTGCCCCACACAAGAGTCCCACCATGTCGGGCAGGTTGACCGGTGTGCAATAGCAGAGCCCCAGTGCCATCACCGTGCCGACCAGCACGACGCCGGTAGCCATCATGTTCAGCCGCAGTCCGCCGGTACGGAAGGAGCTGAAGAAGCCGGGACCGACCTGCAGCCCCAGTGCATAGACGAACAGCACCAGACCGAAGCTCTCCGCATAGTTGAGCATCTGGGAGTCGATGGATATGCCGAGATGTCCTGCCAGGATACCCATGAAAAATACGAAAGTGACACCGAGTGATACGCCGAGAACACGGATCCGCCCTAGTGCGAGTCCAATGGCAGAGATGAGTGAGATGATGATGACGGCTTGCAGCGCCGAATGTTCCAATATCGTAGTGCTAATCCATTCCATGCTTACAGGAGCAATCTAGTTTACTTTGTTTGGGGCTGCAAAGATAGTATTTATTTCGCATGCATCGGGCATGAAACGGGAGAAAGGTGGCAAGGGAAGTGCCTGTTTCCTTCCTTTTTGACAGATAAAGCCGCCTGGAATCCTGACGTATTGTCAGTATTCTGTCATTTTCCGGGTGGGAGTGGCGGAGGATATCTATTACCTTATTTATATAGAGGTGGGCTGCTCTTTTTTGACCGGCGGACGGGTTTTGGCACGCGGTTTGCTCTATAGTATGCGAAGCGTTGCTTCGAGAGTACTAACACGAATAATAATAAATAAAGAAAGATACAATTATGGGAAAGATTATTGGTATTGACTTAGGAACTACAAACTCATGTGTAGCAGTATTCGAAGGTAACGAACCGGTGGTAATAGCCAACAGCGAAGGCAAGCGTACCACTCCGTCAGTAGTAGCATTTGTTGACGGCGGCGAACGTAAGGTAGGCGACCCTGCCAAACGTCAGGCTATCACGAACCCGAAACGTACCGTTTATTCAATCAAACGTTTCATGGGTGAAACTTATGATCAGGTTCAGAAAGAAATTGCCCGTGTTCCTTACTCAGTAGTTAAGGGTGACAACAATACTCCGCGTGTCGACATCGACGGACGTTTGTATACACCGCAGGAAATTTCGGCTATGATTCTTCAGAAGATGAAGAAAACGGCTGAAGATTATTTGGGACAGGAAGTAACCGAAGCCGTTATTACCGTTCCGGCTTACTTCTCAGATTCTCAGCGTCAGGCAACTAAAGAAGCCGGTCAGATTGCAGGTCTGGATGTAAAACGTATCGTAAACGAACCGACTGCCGCAGCGTTGGCTTACGGTGTAGATAAGTCGAACAAAGACATGAAAGTCGCTGTATTCGACCTCGGTGGTGGTACATTCGATATCTCTATCTTGGAATTTGGCGGTGGCGTATTCGAAGTATTGTCAACCAACGGTGATACTCATCTCGGTGGTGATGACTTCGACCAAGTAATCATCGACTGGTTGGTACAAGAATTCAAGAACGATGAAGGTGCTGATTTGACTGCCGATCCGATGGCAATGCAACGTTTGAAAGAAGCTGCTGAGAAGGCTAAAATCGAATTGTCTTCTTCTACTTCAACCGAAATCAACCTGCCGTACATCATGCCGGTAGGAGGAGTGCCTAAACACTTGGTTAAGACGTTGACCCGTGCTAAATTCGAACAGTTGGCTCACAGCTTGATTCAGGCTTGTCTCGAACCGTGTAAGAAAGCCATGAGCGATGCCGGACTGAACAATGCAGACATCGACGAAGTAATCCTTGTAGGTGGTTCTTCACGTATCCCGGCCGTTCAGAAACTGGTTGAAGACTTCTTCGGTAAAGTTCCGTCAAAGGGCGTTAACCCCGATGAAGTAGTAGCCGTAGGTGCAGCCGTTCAAGGTGCAGTATTGACCGATGAAATCAAAGGCGTGGTATTGCTGGATGTAACTCCGCTGTCAATGGGTATCGAAACAATGGGTGGCGTAATGACGAAGTTGATCGACGCCAACACTACCATCCCGTGTAAGAAGAGCGAAGTATTCTCAACCGCAGCCGATAACCAGACCGAAGTAACCATCCACGTATTGCAAGGCGAACGTCCGATGGCAGCTCAGAACAAGTCAATCGGTCAGTTCAACCTGACAGGTATTGCTCCGGCACGTCGTGGAGTACCTCAGATTGAAGTAACTTTCGATATTGATGCCAACGGTATCTTGAAAGTGTCTGCAAAAGATAAAGCAACCGGTAAGGAGCAAGCCATCCGTATCGAGGCTTCATCAGGTTTGAGCAAAGAAGAAATCGAACGTATGAAAGCAGAAGCTACAGCCAATGCAGAAGCCGACAAGAAAGAGCGTGAAAAGGTAGATAAACTGAATCAAGCCGACAGTTTGATTTTCTCAACTGAAAATCAGTTGAAAGACTTAGGCGATAAGATTCCTGCCGACAAGAAAGCTCCTATCGAAGCTGCTCTTCAGAAGTTGAAAGACGCTCACAAGGCGCAAGACTTGGCAGGTATCGATGCTGCCAGTGCAGAACTTCAGACTGCATTCCAAGCCGCAAGTGCTGAGATGTATGCCCAGACAGGTAATGCTCAGGCAGGTCCTAATGCCGGACAAGCTAATAACAATGCCGGTCAGAACAGCAATAAGAATGATAATGTTCAGGATGCTGATTTTGAAGAAGTGAAATGATTCCGATAAGTAAATACATACTAAATCGCAAGCAAAAGCGTGCAGCTCAATGAGTTGCACGCTTTTTGCGTTTATGGGGTTCTTGGTTTCTATGCCTTTTTTACGCCCTTTTTTATCTCTTATTTGCGACATATTTGCATCACGTCTTATTTGGCGAAAAGGTACAACTTAAATACACATAAACCATTTATAAAGAGAAAGATATGCCAAGAGGTAATTACAAAATCCAAAGAGTATGTGAAGAGTGCGGTAAAATCTTCACTCCTCCCACATTGATGTCAAAGTATTGTAGCCCTGCTTGTTCCAAACGAGCATACAAGAAAAGACAAATCGCAAAAGAGAAAGAAGCAATACGTCAAGCATTAATTAGACGGATACCATCCAGCAAGGGATTTCTAACGGTTAAAGAAGCTATGTTGATTTACGGTATTAGTAAGGATGTACTTTATCGCATGATACGACAAGGCTCTATACCATCATACAATTTTGGTCAACGTCTGACACGCCTTAGTCGGCAATATATGGATGAACACTTCAAAGCAAAGAACAGGAGTAAAAAAAGGAAAAAGGAAACATTATCCTTTGAACCAAAAGATTGTTATACTATCGGAGAGATTGCAAAGAAATTTCATATCAATGATAGTAGTGTCTTTAAGCATTGCGGAAGGCATATTACTTTTTCTTACTCATTGAAAACAAGAAACTTACAAAGATTGTTAGTTTGACAGGTAACGACTTGGAAACCAGCGAACTTCTATATTCTGCAATGTTCTGCATTAATCAAAAGAATACTTTTCTCATTTGCAAAAGCAGTGTTTTTCTTCCTTATAATCAAAGTTATTCCTCTGAAAAATAGCGAAAATTACACTTCCACAACATAATAAGCCCTATTAGCGAACAAAATCAGCGTTAAGTATAAAGTACTTCTAAGACATTCTCTGCCAATGCAGAATCATAAATGCGTATGGCGTTATTTTCATCAGTGTTGTAACCAAGATAGTTGACACTGCCATACCATATCAAGGATTTGTCAATGATTGCAACATCAATAGCCAATGCGTCGTTAATCTTGATACTGATTCCTATTTCTCTTAGCCTTTCTTCCTTTTCAAAGTTACTCTTGATTAATGTGATAACCTCCACGCCCCGCGCAGACAAATTCCTTAGTATACCAAGTGTAGGCGAATGTTTGGCAAACCAAAGTTTTGTCGCAGAAATAACCACCGAATATTTCGCTTGGGACAAATCTTTGAAGAACTCATTTTGGTATGTATGCCCATTAAAAATAATGCTATGACTTTCGTTGAATAAATCCATTGGTGTATTGGACATTATTTGATAGCCCACAGAAGCATACCCTCGTAGTCTTCGTTTGTACATGACATCACACATTGGTACGCGAATGTCGATGTAATCGTAAATCCGAACTTCTTTTTTGCCCGGATACTCCCGATGTAAACGCCCTGCATATTGTGCAATGATACCTTTCCAAGAAACGGGTAAGGCTAAAAACAGAGTGTCCAACCGAGGATAGTCGAAACCTTCACCCACATATTTCCCTGTCGCCACTATGGCAAGCGGTTCCGTAGGAGAGATACTTTGTAGCAATTTCATTTTCTGCCGTTTTTCTCTTGCCGATTCAGAACCGATAAGAGTAATAATATTCTTGCAATGGGGAGCTAAGGCATTTGCCAAAGTTTCGACATGGGCGGTAAGACTGGTCAATACAATGGGAGAACGTCTTTCCATTAATGCCTTATGCACATCGTCTATGATAAGATTGTTCCGATTTTCATCTTCAGCCATTTTCTGAATCATTCGTGCATAAGTGGACCTATCATCTGTCAACTCTCTGTAAAAAGTGAAACGGGGAACAAGCAGACGCATGAAAGTCTGAGATGCCATTTGAGCCTTTGCGTCTGCCGAATAGCGGATAGGGCCGCATTGCATGAAAATGATAGGCTGGTGTCCGTCCTTGCGGATTGCGGTAGCTGTCAGTCCATATACATAACGGGCATTGGCATACTTCAATATCCGTTCAAAATTCACTGCTGATACATGATGGCATTCGTCCACAATCAGCATTCCGTAATTCCGAACAAAAGATTTCACCCCGTTGTCTTCCAAACAGGATTGCATCAGGGCAATGTCTATTTTCCCACGCAGTGAATTTCCCTTAGAATCCAATGTACCACGGTGAAAAGGCTTTTCTGCGACCACGTTTCTTTGGAGTATCTTCTTCTGTAAAGTCTATTTCCAAAAATTCTTCCAAACGGGATTTCCATTGGTCCAATAAAGCTTTAGTGTGTACAAGTATCAGCGTATTTATTTTCCGTTCAGCTATCAAACTGATAGCCGTAACCGTTTTGCCAAATGCGGTAGTGGCATTCAGTATCCCATTATTATGCGTTGTCAAACTGGCTATGGCAGCTTTCTGTTCTTCACGAAGTTCGCCTTTAAACCTTACGGTTACGCTCTCCCCGTGATTGGTCTTGTCCTCTATTCGGTATGCGGCTTGGTTGTCTTTCCAAAAAGCAACGACCGCATCTTCACATCCACGAGGCAGGGCAATGTAATCCTCTTCCATATCAGCACATGAAATGATACGGGGTATGTTGTAGGTGGACAAGCGCATACCTTGTCTGGCATGGAACTCCGGATTCTTGAATGAGGCAATCCGTTTCAGATGGTTGATTGCTCTTGCGGAAAACCCAGACAAAGGGATGTATAGCATATTGGAGCGTATGAGAATAGGATTAGCAGGAAAATCGTTAGGAGTGATTTTCTGAGGTACTGGGGTCTCCCACGGTGTGGATTCACTGGTAGTGGATAATTCGCCCAATTCGGAATCCGTTCCATGTTTAGCCAATATCGCGTCAATCGTTGTTTCGGAAATCCGTTTTATCTGAAGCAGATAGTTCCATTGGTCTTCATAAACCATAAAATTCTCGTCCACAAATACGCTGTTCCCTTCTTTACGTGCTTTCCCTTGTAACGGCAAGGCTACCAGATTCCCGAAACCACCCTCTGGCAATCTGTCTTGATTGGGAAAGAAACGGTCGTATGATTTGAAAGTCATCCGCCCGTATCTTTCCATCGCTTCTGTCAATATTGTATTTCCAAGTCTTCGCGCTTTGGAAGCAGGCAATGACTGTTCAAAGAATATCCATACATGTGCACCGTTTCCGGAGCGGGAGCGCTCGATGGAACAAGGAATATCCCAATCTTTACAGACCCCGACATACGCCAACACATCTTTCTCGTATCCATGTTCGCAAGACTTGTCATCGAAATCCGCACACAGAAAATTGCAGTTGTTGTCGGCAAGAATGGCATAGGCTCCGATTACATCCTGTCCGTCTGGGTCTTTCCTTTCAAGATGCCGGTATATATCCTCATACACTAACGGTTTGAACAACCTGTTGGGACATTCTGCGCACTTATACTTTTTCTTGTCACACAATTGCCTGTCCCATTCATTCCGGCACACTGGCTGGTAACCTGATTTTCCGCTTGTCCTATTGTACCATCTCCGTGCAAACACATCCTCGCGTCCCTTGAACAGATTACGGAATACACTTACTTTTTCTTCCAAAGACAAATGTTGCTTCATGATGGGCTGTGTCATAGGAATATCCTTGCTATTTAGTAATGCCTGTAGCCTATCTACCTCCTTATGAAGAAACTCATTTTCCATAAGAAGTTTGTTGTATGCAGCCAACAGTTCTTGGTATGTAATCTGCTTTCCCATATCATTCAAAGCAACGGTGTCATGTATAAAGGCAGATACACAATCCCGTCTTCTATTTTCATATCCTTATCGTGAAGCACATAGGGTGTGGATAACTGGGAGCCGTATTTGGTGATACATTTTCTCAATGAGTTCAGTGTGTAGCGCTGTCCGGATTTTACCTCAATAGGTGAAATGTTATGCCTGCTGGTCGTTACAGGTTTGGCTATCAGGAAGTCAATTTCCATACGGTCTTCGGCTGATGTCCGGGAACTATTGCTGAAAAAGTAGAGTTTGTGTCCTGCCGCCCGAAGCATTTGCGCCACAATGTTCTCCACAAGCATTCCCTCGTTCACTTCCAGCTTGTCAAACATCAGTTTCCGGTAAAGGTCCGCACTTACGATTCCACGCTCGTCAAAGGCGTGACTGATGAGCAGTCCAGTATCACCCATATAACATTTCAGCGTAGTTCGTTCTTCATTTAGTTTCAGCCCGATGCTTGGTTCTGTCGAATTATAGCAGCAGTTAATTATTTTAGCGTCACTCAGCCAGAAGAAAGCCTGCGAATAATCGCGCATACGGGCTTCACTCTGTAATGCAGACAAGACAAACTTCTTTTCGTGTTTCTGCAATTGCCCCGGAATCTCCTCAAAGATAGCGGCAACTTTCGTTTCCTGATTGTCCGCATATTTGTGAATGTCATTGCGGTAAAGAGCCAATATATCGCGCTTCACCTCATCCACCTTTTCAAAATCCCGCGTTTCCACATATTTCTGTACAGCCTGTGGCATTCCTCCGACAATCAGATATTGCCGGAAATAGTCCATTGCCCGGCGGTGGAAAGCCTCCATCGGAAGACGTTTGTCAAACCGCATCCGGATGTAAGGCATCAGCATTTCATCGCCCATAGCCCACAGGAATTCCTCAAAGTCCATCGAGAACATTTCGATGGCATGTTCCTCTGAAGGCAGCATGATGTCCTTTACATTCTTCTTGATGGAAATAAGCGATCCTGTCTCAATATAGTCATAACGTCTGTCTGCCACCAAATGCTTGATGGCTGCACGGGCACGGGGACAAAACTGCACTTCATCGAATATGATTAAAGAACGGGCTTCTTCGTCTTTTGTCTGACGTGGAGTAAGTTTCCGCCTGAAGTAAAGTTCCAAATTCATGAAAAGCATGTCGAGGTCATCCAAATAAAGGTTGAAAAACTCCATTACCTGAGGATTTACCTTGCTGAAGTCCACCAGAATGTAAGACTCGTATTCTTTGCGTGCGAATTCTTCAACGATATAGCTTTTCCCTATACGTCTGGCTCCTTCAATCAAAAGAGCTGTATCACCCTTATGGTTCTTCTTCCATACCAACAGTTTATCGTATATCTTTCTTCTCATAGTTCACGTATTCACCTTTATTATCTAATTGATATTTCACGTATTCGAGATTATTATATTTGCAAATGTACACATTTTCTTGGGTTAGAAAGAACTTCAGGATGCTTTTATTTCAATTATTTCTTTGATATTGCCACATTGATAGGTGACCGTATTGTGTCACTGATTTGCACCATCCAAATTCTACACATCCAAATCCATACTTTAGAACGACTACATTTATCCCAAATCGGTCATTAGAAAATCGGGCTTTCATTTTGCGTGAAATACGTCATGATTATGGCAATAATTAAGGTGTGCAATGCAAATTTGGGTCATAATAAAGGTTACTGTCTTATATTTTGCTTGCAAAAATTTCTAATGACCGATTTGGGTTAAAAACCAGACATAAGAAACTCACAATGTCACTGCGCTTCTTGCTCATGTTGGAGAAAGCGGAGTAAACATAATACATGAGTTCTTGCTGACTGCACATTTCGTTTGGCTGGACTGTGATTGAGGGTGGAAGAATCAAATTGTGTTCTGCAAATGCGTAGGCACTGGCAAGAATAGCCTTTTGTTCCTCTTCGCTGAACATCTTGATTTTTCCGGCAAGCCATTCAAGTTCTCCTTTTTGGAGTGCTTGTTGCTGTTCACTCTGGCGTTCCATTAGAATGGATACTTTCTCTTGCTCTTTTTCTGTAAGGGTTTCTTCAAGCACGCGGTTCTTGCGTTTTAGAACATTGTACTTTTCCATACAAGCAATGGCAATGCAGAGATAACCTACGGCTACGGTAAGCACCAATACTGCATGAAATCGGAACTTGGACGGAAAATCCGGCAAAGCGTCAATATAATCGCAGACGATAAGAGCAACTACGAGCATAAGCGCAGCTCCGACATACATCGTCCGGACTTTGACTTTTTGGCTCGCAGGAGAAACGCCCATAAGCAAGGCTATCGCCAAGGCTGCGACCAATAAGATGGAAACCAAGATAAAGATTGTCATGTGTCACGCCCTCCCTGTCATGGTTTTACGATGATACGCCAATAGCCTGCCTTGTCAGAACCTTCATGAACGAGAATGCCTCTCTCACGCAACTCTTTGATGTTCTTTTCAACTGCCCGCTTGGACACGCCAATTTTTACAGACATTGCTTCTGCTGTTATAGAAGGGTCGGAAGTAACTAAGTCTATTATTTTTTGCCCTGTCCTGCTAACTCTTTTAGATGCTTCCTCTCCTTTTACACCGAACCTTTTCTCCGAACTTTTTTCGTTTACACCGAACCTTTCAGCATTTACACCGAACCTTTTTCCGAACTTTTTTCGTTTACACCGAACTTTTTCTCCGAAGCTCCTCCGTTTACAGGGTACTTTTTGAGGGTACTGTTTACCCTGTCGGCCACCTCTTCTACGGAGATTCTGCCATTCTCCCCCCAATTCAGATTATAGAAGGTGGTGAAAAAAGAGGATGCTTCGGTTTTATAGAGAGGCTCTTTGCCGGGTAAGAAGTTGGGCAGCTTCTCGGTCAGTTCACGCATCTTGCGCAGACCTGAGCCACGTTTCTCCATGTAGTCGAGCTGGGTAAACATATCGGCAATGACGGGGTTGCGACGTATGGACGGAACATTGTAAATATCGCGGTCTTGAATCTGTGTGCCGTCAGGCATCGCGCCGGGCGAAACCAATTCCACACGGTCATCGTAGATGTCGATATGTACCTCGCCGCCCATCACCGTGTAATCCCGATGGATAAGGTGATTTACCAACCCTTCAAAGATAGCCCGGTCGGAATAGTCGGGTAAATTGAGGCGGTAGTTAGGCATCTTGACCCAACCGCTCATGGTGTAGTTCTTAATGAAGTCCATGCCATATTTCAAAAGCAAAACGAGGTTGGCTCTGTGTTCTACAGAACTGATAGCGTCATCCTTATAAAGCCCCGTCCAACGGGTACAGAATATGCGAGATTGAAACACGGTGCAGTTATCCACAAATAACAGTCCGGCATTGGTAAGTTTTCCGTCAGAAGTTACCAAGCCAAATGATTCAAGATATTTGTCGTTCCATTCTTGATGCGTCTGTTCGCGGAACGTATTAGCAAGGATGATGAAAGAGTGCTTGCGTGCGTCCACTTGCGTGGGGAGTGAATCCCATGTCATGTGTGTACCTTTCAGTACCAACGAGAGAAGTTGTTGCGAATTGCATTCCACGCTTTCATTGCCAACTCTTACAAAAGCCGTGCGCGTTCCGTCTTGGTAATAATAATAAGGTGTCAAAACACCAGCCTTGACTTTCATTTCAAGCAGGATGCGTCCTTCGTGCTCAATCGATATAAGCTGCACCTCCGGTACAGGGTCAAGCCTTGCCTTTATCATTTCGCTGATAAAGTCGGTATCCGCCTGTACGTTCTTCAATCCCACAATTTCACCTTCATCGTTTACGCCATAGAACAAGCTGCCGCCCTCCGTATTGGCAAAGGCCGACACGGATTTCAGCCACGACTTCACTTTCTTGCGTTCCAACATCTCCTTGAAATCGTAAGACGTACATTCTGCTATGAGCCTGTTATCGTGTATCTGCATGATTTCCTCGTTGTTATATGGGTACAATGCCCAATGTCGTTTACAAAAATACAGAAAAAAGTTCTTTTTCCGTTTAGGTGGGATGAATAAAAGCGGATTTGGAAGAAATTTCTCTGTAGAACACATTCCATACCTTTATCATCGAAGGTAAAAAAGGATGGTATACAAGTGCTGTATAAGGATAGAAAACTTCCACGATGCTGTTTTAGGCTATCATTTAACATTGATATTTTCCTCGTTTTTCTTTCGTTATTTTCGGATAAAAATCGTACTTTTGCGACATAGAGCTGTAGTTGCTTATGGATGCTTATTTTCGGATTTGCATGATATTTGCAACACGTTCACGCAAGTCGCTGAGATATATAACGTATTGATTTTGAGGAGGTGAAATAATCAATCAAAAGATAAAAACGTTTTATTCGAGAAAAAAGGACCGTATCCTGACTTTGTTTAAAGTTTGGATACGGTCTTTTTATTACAATAGACAAACGGTTGCCGGAATTCATTTGATGCGAATTAATTCAGCCTGCCGTTTTTTATTCATTTATTCACGGGTTTATAACTGTATAACGTTAGATATTGAATAATTCTGTAGAAAGGTAGCGTTCGCCAGTGTCGGGCAATAGTGTTACTATGTGTTTGCCTTTGTTTTCGGTACGATTGGCAATGCGCAGTGTCGCAGCCAATGCTGCTCCCGACGAGATTCCGACGAGCAGACCTTCGGCACGGGCTGCCTCACGGGCTGTCTGTATGGCTTCATCGTCTGTTACTGTGACAATTTCGTCAACCATGGTTGCGTCGTAAGTTTTTGGAATGAAGTTTGCGCCAATGCCTTGTATCTTGTGAGCCCCGGCCTTGCCCTGCGTTAGCAGGGGCGATGCGGCGGGTTCGACGGCTATTATTTTTACGTCGGGCTTCAGTTCTTTTAGCTTTCGCCCTGTACCACTTACTGTGCCTCCGGTGCCTACGCAGGCTACGAATACGTCTATTTTGCCGTCGGTCTGTTCCCATATTTCTTGTCCAGTGGTGTCATAGTGGCAGCGTGGGTTGGCTTCGTTGTCAAACTGTCCGAGCGTAATTGCTCCTTTGATGGCTTGCCTGAGCCGCATGGCCTCGTTTACAGCACCGGCCATGCCCTCGGCTGCCGGCGTAAGGCGCACCTCGGCTCCGTAAGCTTTTACCAGCTTGCGCCGTTCAATGCTCATGGTTTCGGGCATTGTTAATATCAGACGGTAGCCTTTTACGGCGCATACGAGAGCCAGCCCTATGCCCGTGTTGCCGCTTGTTGGCTCTATTATTGTAGCCCCTGGGGCAAGTTGTCCGCTTCGTTCGGCATCCTCTATCATGGCCAGTGCCACGCGGTCTTTCACGCTTCCGCCAGGGTTGAAGTATTCGATTTTCGCTGATATGGGCAAGCCTAGTCCGTGGATAGATGACATGCGGCCAAGTTCCAAGAGTGGAGTACGACCGATAAGGTTGATGATGTTCATGATTAAAATTTACTAATTAAGAATTAAGCCGCAGTGTTTTTTTATTTATTCGTGGCCGCCTTGTTGTTTCTCTGTTTCTATGTCTCGGCGCGACTTAGACTTTGTTACTAACCAAACGCCGAGGCATACCAGTATAACGGCTGCTCCCTGCGAAGGTTTGAATACGCCTATGCCCGTGAGTACGCTGACCGTTACTGATACAACAGGTTGCACGTAGTTGTATATGCTTACCACGGTTGGGCGCAGCGTATGTTGTCCTATCATCATTAGGATGTAGCTTATGTAAGTGCCGAATACGACAACGAAGCCTGTCTCTAACCATGTTGACGTTGGTATGGCGGCATAGTCGATGGCTGATACGTGACCGAAGGTGAACGGAAGTATCATAATCGTGGCGTATGTGAACATCCATTTGTTTACTGTTATCACCGAATAGCGGCGTATCAGTTTGCTGAAAAGCGACAGGTAGAGCGCGAACGACAGTTGCGCGCCGAGGCAAAGCAGGTCGCCGCGGATGTCGCCAACCTTTGAGTTGTCGGCTGCAGCGCTCGTAACTATAAGTATTACGGCACCGGCGCAGCCGAGGGCGACACCTCCGGCCTTTTTCACCGTTATCGGTTCTTTCAGTATAAAGAATGCCAGTATCATGGCAAAGATCGGCATCGATGTGGTCACGATGCTCGCGTTGACCGGCGAAGTTATGCTTAGGCCGATTGTGTAGCAACATTGGTTTGTCACAAGGCCGAATACCGCAGCACCGATGAGCATTAGTAAATCCTTCTTAGGCACGTGTTCCTTGGGCATGAACAGCGACGTGAGCCAGAACAATACGGCTCCGCCAGTAACGCGGAATGTTACCATGTCTATTCCCGTAAAGCCGTGGGTCATCGCGTCTTTGCCTAAGGGAGCCATCAATCCCCAGAAAGCGCACGCGAAAAACAAGCACAGGTGTGCAATCAATGGACGGTTGTTAGTCATAAATGTCATTAGTTTTGATTTATTTGGCTGCAAAGTTACACAAATTGGAAAGAAATGTTTATATTTGCCTTTGATAAGTAGGTATAATTCTTTTATTATGCAAAAATACGCCGACTATATAGAGAAAATCGAGATTGACGCCCTTTGGAGCGGTCGTAGGCATGTAGTGTGGCAGCTTGACAGGCGTGTGAATATCCTGAGCGGCATCAACGGCATGGGCAAGAGTACCATCCTAAACAAGGTTGTTAAGAGCATAGGTACTACCGGTGACCTAATCAACCACTTGCTCAAAGGCGTGCACATAACGGTCTGTCCGGCTGAGGCCACCCATATACGGTTCGACATTATACGCTCGTTCGACCGTCCGCTGCTCAACGCTGAAATTCTGGGTGAGGTGGGGGCTAACCTCGTGACCGAACTTGATTGGCAGCTGTTCAAGCTCCAGCGTAAGTATCTTGATTATCAGGTGAATATCGGCAACCGTATAATCAGCGTACTGCAAAGTGGCTCTCCTGATGCGGCGGCCAAGGCGCAGGCCATATCTGAACCGAAAAAAAAGTTTCAGGATCTTATAGACGACCTCTTTTCCGATACAGGTAAGAAGATAATCAGGACGGAAAACGAAATACGTTTCTCGCAAATCGGCGAGACTTTGTACCCTTATCAGTTGTCAAGCGGCGAAAAACAGATGCTCGCCATACTTCTTACGGTGCTTATCGAGGACAACCGGCCATACGTGTTGTTCATGGACGAGCCGGAGGTGAGCCTACATGTGGAATGGCAGAAGCGACTGATAGACCTGATACTTGATCTCAACGAGAACGTGCAGATAATACTGACCACTCACTCGCCGGCTGTGGTTATGAACGGCTGGATGGATCGGATAACTGAAGTGAGCGACATTACTGACAATGAATAGAGTGGGGAACTAATCATTTTTATGTATTTGTCTTGAATCTTCATCCTGCCAATCAAGTAATACTCCTTTTAATTCCATTAACTTCTTAACCACAATGGCCTACAGATTGCATGATAACATATCGTCGGATTACTTCACCGCGGTCAATCGTATGAAGTCGAAAAAGGAGCGGCGGCGCATCGTAGCGTATGTTGAGAGTTATGACGACGTGTTCTTCTGGCGCACGCTTTTGGGCGACTACGAGGACGATACGCGTTATTTCGAGGTTATGTTGCCGTCGCACAGGACACTGGAGCGCGGTAAACGTTCCGTTCTGATGAGCCTTATTACACGCAAGGTGGGCGAAGATATGATAGCTTGTGTTGACGCAGACTATGATTATCTGATCCAAGGAGCTACCGAAACATCGCGGAGCATAATCAAAAATCCGTACGTTTTTCATACTTACGCTTATTCTATAGAAAGTCTGCAGTGCTATGCGCCATCGTTGCACAATGTCTGCGTAATGGTGACTTTGAACGACCACGCCGTATTCGACTTCTCCGATTTCCTCAGTCAGTACAGCGTAGCCATATTCCCTCTTTTCGTTTGGTCTATCTGGCACTACCGTCGTAGTATCTACGGGCAGTTCACCATATCCGATTTTAACAAGGTGGTAGAGCTTGGCGGATTTAATATCAACGCGCCGAAAGAAGCCTTGGTCAACCTGAAAAACAAGGTGTGGAAGAAAAGCAACTGGCTGCGCAAGCGGCATCCTGACGCGAAAAACTCGTATCTTTCACTCAAAAACGAACTGATGGAGCTGGGAGTGACTCCCGAAACGACATACCTGTATATTCAAGGACATCATTTGTTTGACAAGATTATAATCCCTCTAATGAATAAGGTCTGTGGGATATTGATACGTGAACGTGAGGCTGAGATACGCCGACAGTCGGTACATTCAACCCAAATGCACAACGAGCTGTCGTGTTATTCGCACAGCGTTCAGGACATAAGTCAGATGTTGAAGAAGAATCTTGGCTATATGTCGTCGCCCCAGTTCGGCCTGATGAGGCGTGATATAGAAAGGTTCTTGGAAAGTGAAAAGTGAAAAACGAAAAGTGAAAAATCCGTATGCTTCCATTTGACAGGCAGTGGATTTTTCACTTTTCGTTTTTCACTTTTCACTCCTACTAAACGTAAGTTTCAAGGAATTTTATGTTTCCGTTGATGTTGATTGTTTTTGTCGTTGCCGGTATAAGCAACGATTCTCCTTCACGCAGGGTAGTGGTGTTGCCTTCGTTGTCGGTCAGCGAGCTTTCGCCTTTTATGCCGATAAGTATCACGAAACTGTCAAGTTCGCTGTAATCCAGCGTCATAGGTTCGTCAAGATCATAAACGGCTGTGCTGAAATACTCGCATTGTATAAGCGGTACGCCTTGGTTCTTCTCTCGTATATACTCAGTTTTGCAATCCTTACGCACTGTGAAGTCGATACATTTTGCAGCCTTTTCAGTGTGTAGTTCGCGCAGATTGCCGTTTTTGTCGCGGCGGTTGAAGTCAAAGATTCTGTATGTAGCGTCTGACGTTTGTTGTATTTCGGCGAGAAAACAACCTTTGCGTATGCTGTGTATGCGCCCTGCCGGTATGAAGAAACAGTCGTCGGCCTTTACCGGATATTCGGCTACCACGTCGCAGATTGTTCCGTCTTCCACCATTTTTTTATATTGCTCGGGCGTAATTTCGCGTTTCATGCCGCAGCGTAACGCCGCTTCCGGGGCTGAGTCCATTATGTACCACATCTCCGTTTTCCCGTTTTTCAATCCGTATTTACGGGCTTTTTCTTCATCGGGATGCACCTGTATAGACAAGTCTTGGCATGCGTCGATAAACTTTATCAGCAGCGGAAAGTCGTTGCCGAACCTCTTGTAGTTATCCATGCCTACAAGCCTGTCTTGCTGTTCGGCGATGATTTCTGTCAGTGTCTTGCCTTTATAAGGGCCGTTGGCTGCTACGCTCTCGCTGCCTTTAACGGCCGATATTTCCCAGCTTTCGCCAATATTCTCGTTTGAGTGGCCTTCAATGTGTTTGAATTTCACAATCTTTTCGCCGCCCCATATAGTCTGTTTCAGTATTGGTATGAATTTTATGGGTTCCATAATCGGTGCTTTTTAATTCCAGTTTTATGTTATGTTGTCAGTCTTATTGGTTTAGTTTTCCTTCCAGAAAGATCGCGTGAACAGTACCATTACGCTTAAAAACTCTAGACGTCCTAGAAGCATAAGCACGGAGCAAATCCATTTGCCTGTGTCTGGCAGACTGCTCCATGACATTGTGGGACCTATATCCGCTCCCAGCGATGGACCAACGTTGCTCGCACTGCTTATCGCTATCGTTATGGCGTTGGTGCTTTCGATACCCATTAACTGGAAACAGAAGAATGCCACAAGGCATGATATACCGTATAAGGCAAGGAATACCAACAATGTGGTTTGCGCTTGGTGCGGGATTGTGGTGCCGTTAAGTTTCACTGGTATGACGGCTCTCGGGTGCAGCAGATGCTTGAATTCGTTGCGTATGATTCTTACCAACATAGCTCCGCGTATACACTTTATACCGCCGCTGGTGCTTCCGGCGCACGAGCCGAACACCATGCATATAGTCAGTGCCAGCCACGTAATGTGGGGCCACAGTCCTGCGTCAGTGTTGAAAAGACCGGTCGTTGATATGAATGAGCTGACTTGGAACAGTGCGAACCTGAATGAGTCTGCTATTGTATGTCCGCTCCGTGTTATGAGAATGTATGTTATGAATAAAGTGGAAATTGATATTACGCCGAGATAAAAGCGCAGCTCTGAGTCTTTGACGAACTGCTTTATCTTGCCTTTGAGTATCAACATGTATAGCAGCGAGAAGTTTACGCCTGACAGGATCATGAATATCGCCGCGGTATAATCGATTGCCGCTGAGTCGAAAAAGGCCATACTTGCGTTGTGGGTGGCGAATCCTCCCGTGGCGGCGATTGACATGGAATAGTTTATGCTGTCGAATACGTCCATTCCGAACAGCCAAAAGCATACCGCACATGCCGACGTGATAATAAGGTAGATGGCCCATATCCATTTGGCCGTGGTGCTCAGTCTTGGGTGCATCTTGCTTTTTATAGGGCCTGTGGCCTCGGCGGAGAACACCTTCACGCTACCTCCTACGAGCGACGGCAGTATGGCGATGGTGAAGAACATGATGCCCAAGCCGCCTATCCAGTGGGTCAGCGAGCGCCAGAACAGCAGTCCGTGGGGCAGGGCCTCCACGTCGTCGATGATTGTTGCGCCCGTTGTCGTGAAGCCCGACATCGTCTCGAAGAACGCGTCGGTATAGCTTGTCAGGTAGCCACTGATGACGAACGGCAGGGCGCCCAGTGCGCTAAATATCACCCAAATAAGCGTCACCAGCAGGTAAGCCTCGCGCCGTCCCATACTGTTCTCGGCTCCGTAACCTTTGTATTTCAGGCCGACGGCCGCAAGCACGGTAACGGCTATCGTTATGAGAAACGCAAAGATATCGTCTTCCTTGTAAAAAATTGAAACGGCAAGGCACGACAGCATCATCACGGCCTCTATGAAAAGCAATGACCCTATTACCTTGTAGACAAGTTTGAAGTTTATCATCGCCGTCTCTTAATTAAAGAATTTTTCCAGTTTCGACATGTTTACGTTGTGGCAGAACACCACGACTATGTCGCCTGCTTCAATCTGCGAGCCTCCCGATACGAGGTGGCCTTCGCCGTTGCGTACCAGCCCGCCTATGGTCGTTCCGGCCGGTAGGCCGAGTTCGAACACTTTTTTCTTTGTGACCTTCGAGCCTTCCTGCGCGGTGAACTCGGCCACGTCGGCGTTGGCGGTCATAAGGAATCGCGTGTTAGCCACGTCGGCGTCGAGCATCATCTGGTATATATGGCTGGCCGCTATGGCTTTCTTGTTTATTATGGTGCCTATGTCTAGGCTCTCGGCCATTTTCACGTAGTCCATGTTTTCAACCATGGCTATCGTCTTGCGCACGCCCATCCGTTTGGCCGTAAGGCAGGCCAGTATGTTTGTCTCGGCGTTGCCGGTCAGTGCCACGAATGCCTGTGTGTTCTTTATGCCTTCCTCTACGAGCAGCGGTATGTCGCGTCCGTCGCCGTTAATCACCATTACCTTGTCGGTGTCAATCAGTTCGTTGATGTGCTCGCAGCGCTTTTCGTCGGTCTCTATAATCTTCGTGCTCATGTATTCGGGCATCATTTGTACGGCTCTCAATGCCGTTCTGCCTCCGCCCATCACCATTACGTTTTTCACGTCAACGTAATGTTCCTTGCCTACAATTTTTCTTATATAGGGTATATAGTTGCGTGTGGTCATGAAGTAGGCCATGTCGTATATTTTCAGCACGTCGTCGCCGCGCGGTATTATGGTTTCGTCGCCGCGCTTAACTGCCACTATGTGGTAGGGTGATTCAGGCTTGCAGAGGTCTTTCAGCGGTTCGTCGAGTATCTGGCACGTCTCCCTCAGCTTGATGCCAAGCATTATCAGCGCGCCGTCGTGTACGTCCCAGCGTTGGCGCACCCAGCTCATTTTCAGCCCGTTGACGATGTCGTGGGCGGCGAGGTTCTCCGGATAGATTAGCGAGTCAACGCCAACCTTTGCGAGAAATTCCTTCGGCTCCGGGTCGATGAACTCGTAGTTGTTCACCTTGGCTACGGTTTTTTTCGTCCCGAGCGCCTTCGCTATGATGCAGCTGTTCATGTTCAGGTTCTCGTCGGGTGTCACTCCGATGTACAGGTCGGCGTTGCCCGCGCCGGCGTCTTTAAGCGTCTTTATGCCTGACGGCGACGCGTGCAGTGTCATCAGGTCGTAGTCGCTGCTTACGCTAGCCAGCCTTTCCTCGTCTTCGTCAATCAACACGATGTCTTGGTTGTTGCGCGACAGCAGTTTGGCCAAGTGTGTTCCTATGGCGTAAGCGCCTGCTATGATTATCTTCATGTCCTTCTTTGTTTGTTGTTGTTATCCTGATAATGTCATCGTAAGCCTGCGGCTTTGACAATGGCGGCGGTTATCGAGGCTGCGTCCATGCCCGTAATGTGGCGCAGTTCGTCAACGGTGCCGTGCTCTACGAAACTGTCTGGCAGTCCTATGCGTATTGTCCGTGGCGCGTATCCGTGGTCGCTCATCCATTCGAGCACGGCCGAGCCGAAGCCGCCTGCCAGCGCTCCGTCTTCCACAGTCACAATGTTGTCGTATCGTTTGCCTATTTCCTCGAGCAGCTCCTCGTCCATCGGTTTTATGAAACGCATGTCATAGTGTGCCGCCTTAAGTCCGTCATGCTCCGTTTCGGCTTTGGTTATGGCCTCTGCGGCTATGTTCCCTATTGGTCCTACTGTCAGCACGGCCACCTGCTTGCCGTCTTTCAGGCGGCGGCCCGTGCCTGTTTTTATTTCCTTGAACGGGTTGCGCCAGTCGGTCAGCACGCCGTGCCCGCGCGGATAGCGTATCACGAATGGCCCCTTGCCGTCCAGTTGGGCGGTGTACATAAGGTTGCGCAGCTCGTGCTCGTCCATGGGAGATGCTATCGTGAGGTTGGGTATGGGGCGCAGTGCGGCTATGTCGAACGCCCCGTGGTGGGTCGCCCCGTCTTCGCCTACAAGTCCGGCGCGGTCGAGGCATAGCACGACAGGCAGCCTGAGTATTGCCACGTCGTGTATGATGTTGTCGTAGGCGCGTTGCGCGAACGAACTGTATATGTTGCAGAAAGGCTGCAGTCCGTCCTTGGCCATGCCTGCCGAGAATGTTACGGCGTGGCCTTCGGCTATGCCTACGTCGAACGTGCGGTCTGGCATGGCCTTCATCATGATGTTCATCGAGCATCCTGTGGGCATGGCCGGGGTCACTCCCACTATGCGCGGATTGGCCTTGGCCAGTTCAAGCAGGGTCTCGCCGAACACGGTTTGGAACTTCGGCGGCGTGCCCGCCTCGTCGGTTACGATGCGCTCTCCGGTCTTTATGTCAAACTTTCCGGGTGCGTGCCACACTGTGGCCGCTTTCTCCGCGGGGGCGTATCCGTGGCCTTTTACGGTGTGCAGGTGGAGCAGTTTAGGCCCCTTCATGTCTTTCAGCTGGCGCAAAATGCGCACAAGCTCAACTACGTTGTGTCCGTCAAACGGGCCGAAATACCTTATATTAAGTCCCTCGAATATGTTTTGCTGGTGGCTTATGGCCGCCTTCAGGGCGTTGTTCAACCTGATTATGCCTTTGCGGCGGTCGTCGTTCAGGTAGCCTTTGGAGTTGAGCCACTGCGATGCCTTGAATCTCATGCGGTTGTATGTCTCGTTGGTGTTCAGGCGTAGAAGGGCTTGCTTCAGTCCGCCCACGCTGCGGTCTATGCTCATGTTGTTGTCGTTGAGCACTATGAGCATGTCGTTAGGCGTGGTCGACACGTTGTTCAGCCCCTCGAAGGCCAGCCCGCCGCTCATCGCCCCGTCGCCTATTATGGCCACGATGTGCTTTTCCGTGTGCCCCGTCTTTTTGGCCGCCACGGCCATGCCGAGCGCCGCCGAGATTGAGTTTGAGGCGTGGCCGCACACGAATGAGTCGTATTCGCTTTCTAAAGGCGAGGGGAACGGCATGATGCCGTGCAGCTTGCGGTTGGTGTAGAAGCGGTCTTTGCGCCCTGTGAGTATCTTGTGCCCGTAAGCCTGATGCCCTACGTCCCACACCAGCCTGTCGTCGGGCGTGTCGTAAACGTAGTGCAGGGCTACGGTAAGCTCTATCGCGCCCATGCTCGACGCAAGGTGGCCGGGGTTCACCGATAGCTCTTTCAGTATGTCGTCGCGCAGCTCCTTGCACAGCCTGGGCAACTGTTCCACGCCCAGCCGCCTAAGGTCGTCCGGATATTTTATGTTGTCAAGTATGCTATATTCGCTTTTGGCCTCTTCCATATTATAACAATGAATATAAATGCAAAGGTAATGTAAATAATGGAAAGCGCAAAATAAATACGAAGGAAACACCTGCCCGATGCCAATCCCGGCAATCCTGAAGCTGAAGCGGCATGACGTGCTTTCACCGCTTGCCGGGCTTATTCCGCCTGCTAAGCCGGCATATCCAGAAAATATAAATGAGTCCTGCTGCTAACTGCTTGATTGTCAGATGTTTTCTAATATGCCGCCTTCTGTCTTCCAAAAGGCGGCCTTTTAGCGTATAAAAGACGGCCTTTCGCACGATGAACCGGTCTTTCGCAAATCATTAACGCCCAATATGCGCTGCCAGTCCTGTAGAGACGCGATTCATCGCGTCTCCCGCCTCAAAACGGATGACGCTTACGGCAGACGCGATTCATCGCGTCTCTACATAAAAAACAGGGTGCGTCAGGGCTGTATTTAGGCTCATGTTGCAGGCGCGCCGGCGACCCGTGCTTTGGCGCGGTGGGGTAAATTGTTTGACTTCCGCTTGTTTCCCATTCAAAAAGTGACTATCTTTGCAGAAGATAAGCTGCGCTCGGGAAATTGAAAACAAGTTTTCTTTCCGCTCGTTTGCATTATCTTTGTAACCAAATATCAAATTAAATGAATATGAACAAGACAAAGACTTTCATCCTGTCGGGCCTCATGCTTGCGGCCGTGTCGCTGCCGGCGGCGGCCCAGACAAAGGGCGGCGGCATATCGGCTGATATGCTGGAAAGCATCAGGCAGGCGCAGCCGCGCACTCCGGCCGACCGCGCACTGTTCAACGCTTTGGCCGCTAACAGCATCAACGCTTTGGCCGCCAACCATGCCAACAAGGGCGCGCTTGACACCTATTTCAGCGTGGAGACGCCCTCGCAGAGCATCACTGACCAGAAGCAGAGCGGCCGCTGCTGGATGTTCAGCGGCTTCAACGTGCTGCGTTCGGAGTTCGCAAAGCGTACAGACTCGCTTACCGTAGACCTTTCCCACGACTATTTGTTCTTCTACGACCAGTTGGAGAAGGCTAACCTGTTCCTGCAAGGCGTAGTCGATTGCGCCGACAAGCCCATGGAAGACGAGCGTGTGCGCTTCTTCTTCAAAAGCCCCATTAACGATGGAGGCACTTACTGCGGCGTGGCCGACTTGGTGTCGAAGTACGGACTGGTGCCATCTGAGGTGATGCCGGAGACTTATTCGGCCGACAATACGGCAAAAGTGGCCCAGTTGTTGAAGTCGAAATTGCGTGAGTACGGGCTCAAATTGCGTGCCATGGTAGCCGAAGGCAAGACCCAGGCCGACATCAACGCCGAGAAGACACGTATGCTCGCCGTGGTCTACCGTATGCTGACGCTCACAATGGGTGAGCCTCCTACCGAGTTTACATACGCTTTCAAGAACAAGCAGGGACGCCCCGTTACCGAGGCGAAGACGTACAATCCCATGACGTTCGCGGCTGAAGTGATGGGCGACAAGCCCGTCATGGGCTCGTTCATAATGGTGATGAACGACCCGCGCCGCGAGTATTACAAGACATACGAAGTGGAATATGACCGCCATACGTATGACGGTACCAACTGGAAATACCTCAACCTGCCCATGGACGACATTGCGCAGTTGGCCATAGCCTCGCTGAAGGATGGGCGCAAGATGTACAGTTCTTACGACGTGGGCAAGTTCCTCGACACCAAACGCGGTTATTGCGATCTTCAGAACTTTGATTACGGTTCTCTGTTCGGTACCGATTTCCCCATGAACAAGGCAGAGCGCATAATGACATACGACAGCGGTTCAACCCACGCCATGACCCTTACGGCGGTCAACTTGGACAAGCAGGGCAAGCCGTTGATGTGGAAAGTGGAGAACAGCTGGGGTGCTGACTACGGCCAGAAGGGCTGTCTCGTGATGACTAACGACTGGTTTAACGAGTATATGTTCCGCCTCGTGGTCGACAAGAAGTATGTACCGGCCAAGATGTTGAAGCAATATGAGCAGGAGCCTGTCATGGTAATGCCAGAAGACCCGCTGTTCCTGCCGGACGAGTAAAATATAAACCTAACAACTCAAACCCACCCCAGCCCTCGCGAAGGGAGGGAGTTTGATGTGTTTTGCAATAGGGATGAATAAACAAAGCAGGCGGAAGCATGTTGCTTCCGCCTGCTTTGTTTATACTATATAATGAATAAAAATCCAGTTATGTCACCCTTCACAGCATTCCAAACACCCTCCCTTCGGGAGGGCTGGGGTGGGTGTTATGGGTTTCCTTACACCAAATGTGCCACCCACTCGTCCCTGTCGCCGGGCAGCAGGTCGACTACCGGCAGCTCTATCATCGTGTAGCAGCCGGGCTGCTGGCGCATTGACGCGCGCGCCACGTTGACCAATACCTGGGCGGTAAGCGCAGGGTTGTTGATGCTCATGTTGAACTCGAAACGCTGGTTCTGCGTCTTTCCGCTCACGCCCTTGCGCACGAGGTTTACTCCGTGGCCCATGTCCTTTACTTCGTCAACGCTTGCCACCTGCATCACGTAAGTCTCGTCGTTGGCGAAATACGGGTCTTCCTTTATGGCCTTGGTCACTTCCTCAAGGCTTGCGCCGTCTTCCAGTTCTACGTAAACCATGCGGCGGTGTATTCCCTCGCCCTTAGGCACTGTCAGTGAGAGAGCGTCTTTCACTCCTTTCTTCGAGCGTACGCATACCGAGTGGCCCATGCTCATGCCCGGGCCGAAGTTAGTATAGCTCAAGCCTTTAGGCGCAAGGCTCTCCATGAGGGTGCGCACAACGCTGTCTGACCCCGGGTCCCAGCCTGCGGCGATAACCGCCACGCGGCCGTGCTCCTTGCATATCTTCATCAGGTTGCTGCGGTATTGCGCGATGTTGGTGTGTATGTCGAAGCTGTCGACGGTGTTGATGCCCAGCGGCAGAATCTTCGTTGCGTATTCTTCGCAGCTGCGTGTAGGGGTGGCGAGTATCGCCACGTCTACGTCTTTCAGCTCGGTGATGTCTTTTACTACTTCATACTGTGCCAGCTCGGCGGGCTTGTCGGCGGCTCCGTTGCGCCTTACTACGCCCGCGATTTCAAAGTCTGGCGCGGCCTCGAGTGCTTCTACAGTGAATTTTCCGATGTTGCCGTAACCTACAACGGCTGCTCTTATCTTTTTCATATCTGCGTAAATATTTAATGGGTTTTCTGTTTTTGAAGTGCAAAGTTAATAAGATTACCGGTAAATAAAACGTGGATGTTATATAAGAAATGTAAAAAATACGCGCAATTTACAGTTTGTTTATTTTTTAACGGATAATATAATAAATCGTAACCGCACGCTTCCCGTTCCCTAAAAGACGGCAAATCGCGGCGCAAAACATGGCTTTTCATAACGTAAAAGGCGGCCTTTCGCAAATTAAGGTGATGTCTTTAACTGCTTTAACTACTGTAATTCGTAAATTAAGGTGATGTCTTTAACTCCTTTAACTACCTTAACTCCTTTAACTACTAAACAAGACTCACGCGTCTTTCTGTTTCGTTCCCATGCGCGCTTCGACCACGTTGATTACGTAATCGCCCAGCTTCTCACATTCTGATACGATGTCCATATACATCGTTCCGATGGCGTAGGTGTACTCGTTGGCGCTCACGTCGTTGATGTTCTGGCTGCGCAGCTGGTTGCGGTAGTTGTTTATCTCGTTCTCGATGTTGAACGAGCGGTTCACGTCCAGCTTGTCCTTGCGTCCTGAGAGCATGATGTTCATCTGTGTGAGGCTGTCGTCCGTAAGCTCGAACATCTGGTGCAGGTGTTCGTACTGGCTTTCGGTGAAGTCCTCCTTGCCCCTCATCTTGCGGTTGATTGTCCGCGCTATGTTGTAGCAGCTGTCGCCGATGCTCTCTATTTCGGAAATCTCACGCAGCATGGCTCGTATCTTGGCTTTGGTCTCGTCACTTAGATGCGCGTCGCTGACCTTGTCGAGGTATTTCGCAATCTCAATCTCCATGTTGTCTGATATGCCCTCGTATTTCTCGATACGGCTGAACAGTTTGTTGAAGTCGGTGTCGTTCTTGATGCCTAATAGCTCGCGCACGAAGCCGAACATTCTCTGCGTGCGCTCGGCGAACAGCTGTATTTCCTTTTGCGCTTCGAGCACCGACAGTTCGGGAGTTTTCATTATCGTGTCGCCGCCGATGTAGCGCAGGCGGAACTCGTCGTCGCTTTCCTTTGCCTTGGGCTTGATTATCCAGCACACGGTTTTCTCTATTTGTGGGATGAACCATATCAGAATGGCAGTGTTGCATACGTTGAACGCCGTGTGGAATGCCGCCAGCACTACCGCAAGGCGCGCCGGGTCAAGCGTCTCGGTGGCAGGGTCGTAGCCAACGATGGAGCAAACCGTGTTGACGAACGGGTAGAAAAGACACAGAATCCACAGCACTCCGAACACGTTGAACACCAAGTGGGCCAAGGCGGCGCGGCGCGCTTGGGTGTTGGCTCCGAGGGCGGCGAGGTTGGCTGTGGCCGTCGTTCCGATGTTCTCTCCCATTACAAGGGCGATTCCGAGGTAAATAGGCAGCACGCCGCTTGAGCACAACATCATCGTGATAGCCATCAATGCCGCCGACGACTGGAGGATGCACGTAAGCAAAGTGCCGATGAGCAGGAACACGATAATCGTGGCGTAGCTGCCCGTGTCGAACGTACTGAAGAACTGTATGAGCTGCCTGTTGTGTCCAAGATCCATCTCGTTGCCTGTCTGACTGAGCAGGGCGAGCGAGAAAAACATGAACGCTATGCCGAAAAGGAAGTCGCCGATGTAGCGGTGGCGGCGCGTGTAGATGAGCAGGATGCCGGCGATGAACGCGGGGAAGACGGCGTCCATGAAATTGAACGAGAAGCCTAGGCTCATTATCCATGCCGTAAGCGTGGTGCCGATGTTGGCGCCCATTATGACGGAAATGGCCTGGGCAAGCGTCAGCAGGCCGGCGTTGACGAACGAGACGGTCATCACCGTGGTGGCCGACGACGATTGCACGGCGGCTGTTACGAACATTCCGGTAAACATTCCGGTGAACCTGTTTTTTGTCATTGTGCCTAAGATGTGGCGCAACTGCGAGCCGGCCATCTTCTGCAAGGCTTCGCTCATGACCTTCATTCCATAAATGAGAAGGGCAAGGGAGCCGATAATCTTAAAAAAAATCCAAATCGACATATTTTAATTTAATTTGTTGTCGAACATTGCGCGGTGTCGGGAAAACGGAGTATCTTTACCTACGTTTAACCTAAAACCATATCAAAAATGAAACAAATGATACAAATACGTTGCAAAAATAATAAAAAAACGCTAAACGTACCAATAGGAAGCACTCTTTCTGAGGTTTTCCGTGAATTAAATTTAAAAATGGACTACGGCCCCATAAGCGTTAAGGTTAACAACAAGGTGGAGGGACTTCACTTCCGCGTTTACCACAACAAAGACGTTGAATATCTTGACATAAAGTCGCCATCGGGCGCCCGCGCTTATACGCGCACCCTCTTCTTCGTGCTCTGTAAGGCCGTACACGACCTGTGGCCGGGGGTCGATGTCGTGATAGACATACCCGTGTCGAACGGTTATTATTGCAACATCAACATCGGGAGGCCCGTCACCCGCGACGACGCAGAGGCCGTGCGACGGCGAATGCAGGAGATAATCGACGCGGCCATGCCCATCCGCCGCCATGAAAGCACTACCGAAGAAGTGATCGACATGTTCTCTGACATGGGCATGACATCGAAGGTCAAACTGCTCAGGAGCGTGGGACGGCTTTACACCACCTACTATGAGATTGACGGATACAAGGACTATTATTACGGCACTCTGCTCACAAACACGCGCCAGTTGTACATGTTCGGCCTTGAAAAGTACTATGACGGCATGTTGCTGCGCATACCGTCGCGCAACGACCCATCGCGGCTTGGCGAGCTGGTTAGGCAGGACAAGATGTTCGAGATATTCCAAGAGCACCACCGTTGGCAGCATATCTTGGGCGTGTCGACAGTGGGCGACTTCAACGAGGCGGTGCGCCAAGGACGTTCTACCGACCTTATCAACGTGTCGGAGGCCCTTCAGGAGAAGAAAATATCACAGATAGCCGACATGATTGCGGGGCGAAAGGGCGTGAGGATGGTGCTCATATCCGGTCCGTCGTCAAGCGGGAAGACTACTTTCTGCAAGCGTCTGTCGATACAGTTGCTCACCTGCGGCATAAAGCCCGTGCAGATTTCGCTCGACGATTACTTCGTGCACCGTGAGGATACGCCGAAGGACGAGCACGGCGAATACGACTACGAGAGCCTTTACGCGCTCGACATCCCACTGCTGAACAGCCAGCTCAAGACCCTGTTCGCGGGCGGGGAGGTGGAGCTGCCGCGGTATAATTTCCAGTCGGGGCGCAGTGAAAGGAGCGGCCGCAGGCTGAAACTGGCCGACGACAACATATTGGTGGTGGAGGGCATCCACGCCCTTAATCCCGAGCTTACGGCCCTGATACCCGAGGAACAGAAGTTCCGCGTCTACGCGTCGGCGCTTACCACGATACTGCTTGACACCCACAATTACATACCGACCACGGACAACCGCCTGCTGCGCCGTATCATCCGCGACTACAAGTACCGCGGAGTGAGCGCCCAGGAAACCATCAGGCGCTGGCCGAGCGTGCGCGCGGGAGAGAACAAGTGGATATTCCCGTATCAGGAAAACGCCGACGCCATGTTCAACACGGCTCTGCTGTTCGAGCTTGCGGTGATAAAGAGTCAGGCCGAACCGCTGCTCGAGCTTGTGCCCGAAAACGTGGAGGAGCACGCCGAGGCGTACCGTCTGCTGAAGTTCTTGAAGTACATAGCCCCGATACCCAACCGCCAGCTGCCGCCCACTTCGCTGCTGCGCGAGTTCCTCGGAGGCAGCTCTTTCAAGTATTAAAATAACGTATCCGTAACCCGTTGGCAGTCAGCGGGTTTGTAAAAGGCCGTCTTTTAGCTTGCGAAAGGCGGCCTTTTATCGTGCCGTTTGCGGCCTTTTGCAAGGCGAAAGGCCATGAGTTGGAAAACGGGTGGTTTGCGCCTAGCCGGTTATTTGTTATTTTATGGTGAAAAAAACGCCGCTTTACGCAGTCGTTCGGATTATTTTCAGTATTTTTGCAGATGCTTAAACAATACATTTGCAAACTCGGATTTACAAAAACACATTATACTTTTAAACTACAAAACTATGGATTTAGTACAACAAATCATTGCTCGCGCTAAGAGCGACAAGCAGCGCATAGTGCTTCCCGAGGCAACTGAGGAGCGCACGCTGAGGGCGGCTGACATGGCGTTGGCCGACGAAGTGGCTGACATCATCCTTATAGGCAACCCTGACGAGATTAACTCACTCGCAGCAAAATGGGGCTTGGCCAACGTAGGAAAGGCGATAATCATCGACCCTGAGAACAATCCGAAGGCCGAGGAGTATGCCGCCCTGCTGGCTGAACTGCGCAAGAAGAAGGGCATGACTATCGAGCAGGCCCGCGAACTTGTAAAGAACCCGCTTTACCTTGGCTGCATGATAATCAAGACTGGCGGCGCCGACGGCCAGATTTCAGGCGCGCTCAGCACCACTGCCGACACGCTGCGCCCGGCCCTGCAGATAATCAAGTGCACTCCCGGCATCACCTGCGTAAGCGGTGCCATGCTGCTTGTCACCAAGCAGCCGCAGTATGGCGA
>ERZ780212.739-NODE-739-length-30422-cov-4.519149_pt1 | contig 30422 bp, 55 predicted proteins | sample MGYA00511364_ERZ780212 | MGnify/ENA primary metagenome ERZ780212 (study PRJEB29588, sample SAMEA2147991) | human gut metagenome | biome: human gut; feature: human-associated habitat; material: faeces | place: Denmark | collected 2008/2010 ... | reverse complement strand
CCGGTGGGATAGCTTACTTTCACAAGCGGCTGCCCCGTCTATAATTTAACAAACATATAAAAGCACCCTATTAGGGTAGGGTAACCCCGGAGCGGATAAACCGCCCCTTTGGATTTATAATAACTTTATGGTTATAGCTGATATTATGCCGAGAGTTTGGTATTGAACAATTCAATGACAAACTTTCTGCCTGATTCGGTCCAATACATGTGTTCTCTTGATTTCTGTACTCCGTTATCCATATAAGGGTAGGGGACATGTTTGGTAAATCCTTTACTGCGGTATTTGGCCGTGAGGAAGTAAACAGAAGATTGTCTGTATTGAACTCCCCATTCACAGAGTAGTTTGTTCAGTTTTATAGCCGATACACCTAAGAATGCCGCTATCATGTTTGTCGTCACAAGTCCTTCACTCGACATGATTTCATCGTAACATTTACCTTTGGGTGCGAGGACCTTTATAGTATCGTCCTTTATTGATATTTCCTCGTCTTTTCTCTCGATGATAATTTGTTTCTGGGCATTTTCAGCTTCGAGCTGCTTTAATCGTTCTTCTCTTTTGGCAAGAGTGGCTTGTGCAATGGTTAGCGCACGTGCCATGATTTCTTCTGGTGTGTCTTCTTGCTTGGTGGAGATGTAGCCGCCTGTGGTACGTACTTCGTGAAGGATTTGTTTGACCCCTTTCTTGAATTGTTTGGCTATTGGCTTGCGGCTTTGCATAAGGACTTCGTATAAACCACCTTCGGTTAGGAACCAAACTTGTTGGTTTCCACCGGGGGTCGGAATAATGTTCCGACCCTTTTCATCATCATCTACAGATGCAACCAATTTGTTAAGGCTTGTTTTGTCGTAATCGATGCATTCTGCAATCTCTCTTGCAAGGAACATGGGATTTTCTGCTGTTCCGTAAACTGTGAATTGGTGTCCAAGCAATTCTGTTTGTTTTAGGACTTGAATTTGGGCTGCCATAAACTTGTAGCATTAAGTTGTATGATAGGTAGCAAAAAGCGGCCGCCATATACGCTGCTACAAGTTAATGGACTTCACCTCGAAAGGCTAATCTTTACTTACGTATAGGAGGCCGCCAATATATAAAAGTATAGGCATAAAAAAAGCCCAACTTTCTATTGAGCAAATTAACCGCTTGCCCTGCGAGATGATTAAGTTCATCAACTTGTAGCATTACAAAAGTATTGAATTTTACGAGGTAATGCTAATTATTGGGCACAAAATTAGAGCATGGAATCTTGAAAGTGTATGAATTTCATACATAATTCAATATTATTAACCTTTGAGGGCTATTATACGATTTCCTAAATCAGTGAATCGTAAGGCGAAATTCCGTTTAAAGTAAAATCCCCATATCTTCACAAATAAATACATGGAGATTAATGTCTATTTATTGAGGGATCAAATTATCACTTCAATTTTCAACTTTCCGCCGAGACCACGCTCCATAACATCATATAAGGTTTTCAGAGTAATGTTCTCGCCATCGTTTTCCACTTTTGAAATGAAGGTGCACTTCTTATCTATCTTGCTGGGAAGTTCGGCTTGGACCATTTACTTTTTCTCTCTTACACTACGTATTTTAAACCCGATTCGCAGGGCTTCAAGTTCCCGTTCTATCTGGTCTCGTTCTAGTGTACCGACTTGACCGTAATATTCATTTTTGATTTGGTCTAATGTCTTTGTGTTCATTTACCAGTTTCCTTTCTTGTAAGCCAAAACTTATGTGTTTTATCCAAAAAAACCACATGAAATGTGTCTCCAACAATATGTCCAATGATAACCGCAGAACCATTTATATGTATTCTTGCCCAATTCGCATCTTCAGGAACATGTTTTGGATATTCGAACATCGTCTTATCTTTGGGAGGGAAAGAACCATATATAGCAAATTTGTCTCCGTCAACCTGCCCCATAAGTGGGGAACAACAATAACCTTTCAATGTTTCCATTGCATGACTTAATAGACCTGCTTGCTGCCAATCCTTAAAAGAAGAACCGTATTTTTGAGTGGTATCGAGATATTGGAAAGAAAGTTTAAAATTAGAAGCACGGTATGAGTCATTTACACTTTGTTTATTTTTAGCAAAAAACGTAGTTTTTTGTTTGCTTTTATATCCCGCCATTGATTTCTGTTTTATAGAACAAACGTGTAGTATCTTTTGAAATCAATTCGTTGCATTTATCGGCTTCAGAATATCCCTTACGAGCTTCTAGCCAAGGCTTTTCTTTGTGAGTGGCGGCTTCCAATTCTATACCAGTCCATTTAGAAAGGTCGCCTAATACAGATAAAATTAAATCTTGCTGATCTTGAGTAAGCTTCCCAAATTCTACATCTACATCTTCTCCTTCCTTCTTAGAATAGATAAGGTCACTATATAAAATAGACTTATCTTTTAAACTATTATACACTTTACGGCTAACAGGACCATGTACCCAAGCCTCGAATTGGTCCGTTACAAGCTCTTTATCAAAGTATGCAAGGCAATACGCATCGCAGTAAAAAATTAGTTTTTGTAGTTTTAAATGCGACATAGGTCCGTAGTGCTTCAAAATATAATCTGAAAATACCACAGAATCAATTTTTTGTAAGCTCTTATGCATTTTCATGTTTGAAACAATTTAGTGTCACAAATGTATTTTATAAACGACATATATACAAGCATAAATAGGTGAAAAGTATGTTTTTAACATATTAAACGGATAAATTGGTGAAAGATGTTTCCCCAAAAGTTGTAGCAGAAAAGATGAAAAGAAAGCGATTAAAAATTAATCTCACCGCTTTTTATATGCCTCAAAATAGGCGTGTGTAAACAAATGCCAAATTAGAGTTGTATAAACATCAATTCTTTAAATCAAAGGAACTATCCGTATTTTATCGAGCAAGCCACAAACAAGGCCATAGCGCCGAATATGGCACTTGCTACTGCGATGATGGTAGTTATAATCCATTTCCAGTCTATGGGATTGCGTAAGTTAGGATTGGTGGCAAAATAAATTTTTCCATATTTCGTTATGTGGACATCTTCAAGTTCATGCCCCTCGTTCCATAGACCTTTGACAAGACCTAATCTTTCCAGCGAGTCTACGCACGAAATGAATATATGGTGCGGATAAGTGTTTGGGCAGACAATCCCGCTGCTGATTAAACGCAACACTTGCTTCTCCTGTTTTGATAGCTTGATTTGCTTCATGACCGTTTCTCTACAATGACAGCAAAAACTTATACGCTTTAAGATACTTGTTCAATCTCGGTAAGTCTTCCTCTATTATTTGAGGTAAACGGGTTACGTCCAAATTGTCCTCCAAGTCGTGCAGCTTTACTTGTCTTCCAATAGGATTCAATCTACACCGTTTTATGAAATCGTCATAGATCTCATCATCGTTACGAGTGACAGAAAGTATAGCATCCACAATATTATGAGGAAAGCCTTCCATTAGTAAATATTCAGCAGTAACTTCGGTATCTTCTATCGTGTCATGCAATAAAGCTACTATGCGCTCCTCATCTGTTTTGCATCGGTTTGCCACACGGATAGGGTGGAAGATGTAGGCTGCTCCAGCTTTATCGGTTTGTCCGCTATGGGCTTTGACGGCGATTTGAAGGGCTTTTTCTAATAGTGAATTTTTAGTACATGTCATATTCTGATTTGGGTATTTCTATACCTCCTAATATTATCTCGCAAACGGTTTCATTTGACTGTGATATTTCCTTTTCATTGCGTCTTCCTTTGTGCTTAATGAAAGCATTTGTCTTTCCATTTTCAAGAACAAGACGTATTGCAGATTCTTCAAAATCGTCTAAAATATAGACTTCTTCACCCGCTTGTAATTTTTTTTGTAGGATATTTGGGTTCATATTTATATGTAAAGATAATTATTTTTATCGGAAATGACTATAATATTCAATAGATTTTTCTACTATTTTTAGTGCTTCATTACTTGATTTATCGAGTATGCGCCATTGCTCATAATATTTATGTCCGAGACCACCTTCCATTCCTGTCTCATTATGTATTTCTTCCCAACGTTTTTTACCAAGAATACGTTTCGCATCTTCCGGCCTTTCTTTTGCAAAAATCATACGTTCCGTATTAACCTGTATTTCCGCAGTAAGACCATTTGTGGTTCTTATGTTTACGATGTTTCCACTATATCCCATGAATGATTCTGGTTTTTGCCTTTTAAGGCGTAAGAAGCCTTCCGTTTTGTACAGTTCTTCTAACACATCTTCTATTCGGGACTTCGGAACGATTATGGTTGTTCTTACAGCATCTTTAATATCGTATGGAGTTATACCTTCTGTGATGACTTTTCTTGTGATAGAAGTTGTACTCTTGAAATTAATAGGCGTAACATAACCACCATTTTTTATTGCGATCCGTTCTGCTATGGACTGTACTTCATCTCCCACTGATGATGCTCGTTTTACAATTTCCGAAATGGAACTTTCAACTGTTATTTTCTGATAAACGGATTTATTATCACGCAAAAAGTATGGTAAAGTATTACGTTTTTTTGCTGTGCTGATGCGCTCTTGATTATCTAATACCCACTTTTTGAAAGCGTCCGGTACGTCTTTAACTTCGTTCACGCTTGCTGTCGTGGCTTCACTCCGACCGTCCCATTCCCAAAATTCTTCTTCGGTTTTTAGAATGGGTATCTTGTAACATCGACAATTGCTACCCCAAAAGCATTTTCCGTTCCTGCGGATATACATGATATGGTTGCGTTTCAGTGTCAAATCATAGACAAGACCATCATAATACTGTATCTCTTTATTAAATACCGAAGACGTGACAGAATAGCATTCACGTATAGAGTAACAATCATAGTTTGACTTTATAATTGGACCATTCGCTTTGTGTGATACTCCTGCTTTATTTATAGAAAAAGAAGGCCTATGTCCTGATTTCAGTATTAGTTCGGATAAGTCTCCTGCCATGCGTTCAGATGTGGTGAAGTATATGATTTCATCTTTATCTGACTTGAATTCATTACCGTGATTCCCTATGAATGATCTGCAAGGACGCTTATAACCGTCGCAAAGGACAAAGGCATCAAGAAAAATCCTTATCTGCCTCTTTGAAGCATTCTTTATAACATACGGGACAAATTTGTTTATACACCGTCCAAAAATCTTCAAATAGTTGCGTATGGTAGTGTTATAAAATACGACCTTTTGTTTTTCAAGATGTGGTTCAAATCCCATACGCTTGATGCAATCAACTATTTTATCTCTTGCCGTTTCTCCCTCTTGCTGGGATATTACGACGCCTGAATTGCTAATTGTACTACCGTCAGAAAGCCAATACCCCATAAATTCGCAGAACAAATCAAATGGGATTATCAAATCATCAATTTGGTAAAATTCGACATCGCCTGATTCATACTCGCAACCTCTATAAAATCTGCCTTTACCTTTCGTGTATTCTTTCGCTTGGCAATTCTTAATTTTTCCGTCATTCTTATTCAAATACACCATATTGTGTTCTGGGGTTACGAAACAATCAAGAGAGCGATTGTAGAAGTGTACCATTTCTCCATAATATGAGAAACATTGCCTATCGATAAATTCAACCCATTCTATATTACGTGTATTTGGATTTAACGATAATATCAAATCATCATCTAAAACGTCTTTGAATAACTTCCAACCTCTATTCGTCAGAACTTCGCTATCATCTGAATAACAAAGGGGATGCCAACCGGTCCATTGGAAGTCTTTCGGGTACTTCCCAGCTAGTATATCGCAAATGTCTTGGAAAGGCTTTCCGTTGCAAGTATGGTTGTTGCTTAATTTGATTTCATACCCCACCACGAAGTCCATCTGCTGCCAGCGAAGGTTTTCAGCTTGGCGGTATGCCATATTGATTTCGGAAGCAGCCAAACGGATAGAACGATACTCACAATCCATTGCCCGTGATGCTTTTCCGAACCTTTCCTTGTAATCTTTTTGTAGTTGCGGGAAATCGAGCAGATATTTGGAGATTTGCTTACTTAATGTAATTGCACTCGTACCTTTTTGAATGGCACATGATATGGCTTCTTCAAGTTCTTGCTTATACAGAGTCGATTGATTCCACAACTTATCTGATATGGTAAATCCTTTATCCTTACGTTGCTGAAATGCTTTCAATGCATCATTATTGGGCTGGTATAGGATTTCGTATTTCTCTTTTCCTATGGTTGCGCCATAAGTTTGCAATACTTTGTTGGCAAGAAGATCTTGAACTTCGTTGCTGTTTTTCCATTCTTCAGAAGTTCCACTATATATTACGGCTCCGATGTCCTCAACGAACCTTTCTTGTAAGTCTCTTATCCGTTTCCTTGTTTGGGGATAATCCGACCACATAAACGGCCTATCACTATCAATGGTAAAATCGGTGATTCCGACTATTTTAGCCGCCTCTAAATTCAAATCCTCGTATATGGATTCCACAAGCATGACGTATTTGGCGATCCGTTTATTCAGCTCGCCGTACTTGCGTTTCTGATTTGGGGTTTTTGGCTTTGCCATTGCGTATTATTTATTTTCAACCCTGTCAGGTGCAGAAACAGTGAGTTTTTAGAGTCAGTCTTATATATCAAGTTTATCAGTTATTTTGTCCATTATATGATGAGTAACCGGTTCTTCTCTTCCCGTGAAAATCCAATAAATGATTTGAATAATTAGATATGGAGCGTAAAATAATATCATAATAACAATAAGACATAAACGAGTAAAACCATTACTAAGTCTAATTGCAGTACCCTTAACCGCACTATAAGTTTTGTTTTGCGTACATTCGTCTTTGCTGAGGAAACATTCATCTTCTGTAAATCCTATAATGTCGATAGGCGTTCCTTCTAATCTATAAAAAATACGGATACCATAATTGGAATGAATGGACACATTTAGTCCTTCTACTTTATGACAAGTAGGATTATCCTTACCTATCCACACATAATCTCCGATATTGTATTTGTTTTTAATCTTCATAATCTTAATTTTAGCAAGATGCGCCAGCGCTATAAACCTCTAACGCATCTGTTACCTTTTCTACTTCTGGTAAATGGGTTATGCTCCTGCTGCATAAGTTCCGGTTATTGCAGCAGTCGTACTGTCTGACAAATGAGCTGTACCAGTTATAGCTGTACCGTTAATATTCAATTCAATGGAGGTGATTTTTGCGCCTGCGTCACCTTTAAGATTTTTGAACTCGAAGTTGAGACTGTTTTCTTCTAATGATACCTCGACACTCGGCACTCCCGTGTTAGCGTCCACTGTGGCTGTTGCTTCGGTTATTGACGAACTTCCACCACCACCGGATTGGGGAACCACGACCATTTTTGCTGCACTGACAGGTGTATCGCTGATGATACGTATCACCATTCCTATCGGAATATCTAAGTCGATTACTCGTTTTCGGCAGTCTATATCCAATTTATCATAAACATTTGGCTCCATGTCAGGCATGTGACGATAAATGATTAATTTATCTACCGTACCGTTATCAACTTGGATTACACATTTACCTTTTGACACAAAGTCGGCCATATATACGCCGTCTTTCTCTTGAAAACTGATATTTTCCATAATTATCTAATTAAATTGCTGACTCTCCGAATATATTGTCGACCCTGCTTTGTGAAGTGATAGTCTCCTCTTGCTGTATCTGTTCCAATGTAGCCTGCGCGTCATTGCTATAACCTGCCTGTTGGATAGATTCAAGCTGAGACATGACTGGTTTTCCGCCATTAAGTTTCAATAAGCGATCTGCTGTGGCATCTTCATCTTTTTGTATGAAGGGGGTAATGATATGTTCAATCTCTATATTATCAATTTCGCTTGCCCATGATGTATTCATGTGCTTTAAAAATTCTTTGATGACACTTGCCTCACGTTCGAAAAGCTCAATCCATGAGCCGCTTTCGTCTCCAACCTTTAAGTGTGCGTCAGTCAAAAGCATTTGTCTAGCATCGTAACCTATGTTACCCAAAGACTTCATGTTGTCAAAAGAAACGTCAGGCATCTGCGATTGCATCCAATAGAGTTTAAGCAGGGTTTCCACGTGATACTTCAATGCTTCGATAGATTGCGACCATGATACATACGATACGTCTCCATTATATTCCACACGGTAAACTCTACGACTTTCTCCCTTATCTTCTCCACCTTTTATACCTCCGGCTATTTTCAAAATTGGGGCTGAATTATAGGCAATCACGTCGGAGTTGCGAGAAAGTGTATATTCCAATTCTTTGCGAATACGAGTTAATCCGTGGTATATAGGTATAGGTCTAAATGCGTATGCACCGGGTATTTTCATTAATCGTATTTGTTCAACAGTACCGACAGGTTCCCAACCTTTACCATTTTGTTTCCATTTATAATGTTTGTCCGATGTGTATGTCTCAAAATAAGTAATTTCTTCGTCCTTTACCTTTTTGGTGTATTCAAAGGACATTGCAAGCATATCGTCAAGCTCGTCGATCAATGGATATAGTTTTACTCCCTCCATTGGCGAGTATGTTTTGCATTTTAGCTTATACTTACTATTAAAACCATATAATGTATTGGTCTTTTCTACTACGTACCAAATTGTGAAAATTTCGCATGAGGCGAAATACGCATTTGCACGTTTAATATTTTCTGTATCGATTCGGGCATACTTGTAAATTGCCTCTATAGCCTTTGCTATCTGTTGGCGGACTTCAAATCCTTCTGTGTTGTGGTAGATACGTTTTACAGGAATGGCAAACATGAACTCAGTCATACGCTTTGTAAGCAGCTTTTCAAGGCCAATGTAAATGCGTGATGCTTCTTCTTTTGTCCCGTCTTTGCGTATTTTATCTTTTCGTGTTATAGTATCTTTGGCTATTTCATGGAATGATGGTTCATACGCTTTAATAAGAAATTCCCATGAAGGAACACAAACGGATTTTCTTTTTAAGTCATTGATAATATTATCAACGGGTCGGGCACTGTTTAATATAGCGGTTATTTCGTCCATAGGCATGTTTCGTATTACTTCATACGATTTTTTTTCAAAAATAGCAAAAGTGTATGAATTTCATATACTTTTAAGACTAAATTTGTTTAATTTACTATATTCGCCTGTTTTAGTGTTTTCCAGCATTCTCCGTTGAGCGGCAAATTTGATACAGATACAGTAATATCGCTGACACTCCTTTCAGGTAGCAAGATTTAAGAAATGAAATATATTTCTTAAACTCTACTGTGAGAGAATCAGCGATATTTACTGCCTTTATTGCTATTTTGAATATACATTAAATCTCACCTTATTCCTACTTCTGAAATTCACTATATCTTCGATCATTCTGATATAATCATCGGAATTTACACATGGAGTGAAAGCACGGGGATTGAGTTTTATTTTCTTTAATACGAGCTCATTGTCAAAGTCTTCACATCGATATAGCTTTATAATAGCTGCTACAAACTCCCTTCTCCTGTATATTGGTGAACTCTGGTTTTCACAAAAGGGTTTATAAGCCATTACCATATCTGCTAGTTTGCATGAGGTTTCAAAATCTTTTATAACAAAAAGACCTCTTCGTATGGCACTATGGTTTAGGTGTCTCTTTTTATCATAATCACAAGTCAAAGACATTCGCAAGAAAAATTCGCATATAGAGATTGGGAAATCTGGATACCTTTTTTGAAACTCCATTATCTTCACATACTCTTTTTTACCTTCATCTGCATAGGATTTAACAAAGTCTTTTTTTTGCCAATTCCGAGCTTCCATATTATACATACGCACCTGCTCAACGCCGTATCCTTCTACTATGATGTATCTTATAGGTTTATGTAGTTCCTTTGATGCAAGAAAACGGTTTTGCCCATCTATTATTTCAAATTTTTCATTCACAATAATAACTGTAAATAGGAATTGCTCATTCATTTGAGTTGCAATCTTCTTGTAATGGTCAATTTCCCTATTCCCTTTTTCCATGATATGAAACTTATCGTAGTCGTATGTTTCATAAACAGATGCTATTTGTTTGTCCATTGTATGATAATTTAATTTGTAAATAAACTTTTTATGATAATAAGATTAGAAATCGCAAGCGTGAGTATATTGCTTTTTCAGGCTTTCTAAGGCTTTTTCTGTAACAAGGTATGCGTAACTGTTTTTGCTGCTTATGCGCTTGATAGAGCGTGTCTCTTTGAGAACAACAGGCTTATTGAAGATGATTTCATACCTGTTACCACAGTTCGTTATCCGAAAATCAACACTACGCTTGTATCTGTCCAATTCTGTTTCTTTGTATTCACCTTTGGGGACAAAATTAGGATTGGACACCAAGTAGCCTTCTGCTACCAATATACCATTTGAGTTATATACTTTCATAATCGTGTTTTCATGACATTATCAGTAATTTTGTTACCTGTACTATCAAATACTTCTATAGTTGGTCTACCTCCGTTATCAATAGGAGAAATAGCCTCTGATGTTTCATATAAAGTTTCTCCGTCTGTAACCATTATCTGCTTGTCATCTTCAAAACAAAGTACATCTTCACCTTCCCATGATTTTATTATTTCTAACGCTTCTTTATAACTTTCTGCTTCGATAGAAAACTGAGTACGCTCCCAACATGTTACTTTGCGGTCCTGATAAAAATCAAATGTTTTCATTGCTCTTATGTAATATATCTTATTTTATTTCACTTATTGTAAGTTCTGGATATTCTGCGCCTCTTGCATTTTCCAAAAAAAATCATTGTGTTGCAAAAATCAACTGCTTCTTCGTATGTTTCAAACTTAAATGTTACACTTGAACCTTTCTTTGATACTTGGTATTTCATCGTTCTTGTCTTTTAATTGTTAGTAATGTTGTTTGTTTTAGTATTGTAAAGATACTCATTATCAGTGAGTTAACCAAATATTTACAGACTTATTTTGCTCATAATCAGGAGTTTAACTTTTGGTAACTTTGCAGTTCCCATTTATATCCTGCTTCGTCCCATTATAAAATCTCATCATGTTTATTCTTGTATTAATTTTTTGCTTAATATTTTTCTTTTTGAGTTGTTCACCCCACTGATAGGCTTCCTCAATGACACTCTTGCAATGTTTCTTCTCCCAATTCTCGCAGAAAGGATATGACTTGTATATACTCTCAATCATGTTTCAAATAATTTTTTATAACTCATATTTTACTCTTAATTTTCATCAAATATGCTTTCGATTTTTTCGTTCACCCTGTCACATGTATCTCCAAAGGAAATGGCAAAAGATTCGTCGCCTACACGGTCTATGATGGATCGCAGGTCACGGGCGATGTGGTTGAACGCCCGCAGTTCTTCCAGCATAGGGAGGGTAACAGTGCCGTCGTATTTTTTCAGTAGTGAAAGTAAATCGACGGCGGAGGATTCTGCAATGTCCGCCAACACTGGGATTTTTCTCAGGAGGCGATTGCATTTCTCTTTGTCCTCTTTGCTCATGGTGTCGGTGATTGTTTTTGCCGTGACTTGCTCACGGGTTTGCAGTAGCCGGTCGTATTGCCTTCGTAAGTTTTCAAACAGAGCAAATTCACCCCTTCTAAGAGCCTTCTCCATCTTCCGGCTGTACTCCTCTTTCAATATTTCAATGTCCATGATTTACTTGTCTTACACAATTATTTCAATATCAACTCTCTTGGTTCTTTATCTTCCCATTTTACTTCTAGGAATAAACTGTCACTTAATACAACAACAGTTGTATTTTTGCCTTTAAATCCCCATGTACACTCACGTTTAAATGGTTTAGTTGAGTACATAAACAATTTTCCACTTTCGTACCTTGCTATCCACATAGTTTATTATAAACTTTTTTTGAAGAATCCTTTTTCAATCAATTCACATATAATAATTACTATCAGGGATGCTGGACTAAGAATTATAAGAAAGAGGGCCCATAATAAATCCCCAATAGTACATTTGTCATTCCATTTGATTTTAATTAGAATGGCTGAAACTATTATCACACTGAATATGCAGTATATTATAGCCCACGTCATAGTTACTCCTCCCACTCGATTTTAACGGTTGTGATGTAATCTTCTTCTGTTTCTTTCTCTTCAAGAGCTTCTTTTTCTGTTGAATAAATACAACAAACTGTATCCTCGAAATCTTTATAGATATTAACCCACCCCTCTTTCTTCTGGGGGAGCATCATGAGGTCGTATTTATCAATCTGGTCGACAAAAAATCTACCACTTTCAAGATATTGAAAAACAGTTTCTTTATTACAATCGTATATTAAAGCAACAATTGGCTTATTACATTTTGCGTCGAAGCAAATAATCCTCGCCTTTCTTCCGTCTCTTGTGCAGACTGGCTTACCAGCTTTGGCTGCTTCAAGGTCAAAGGGTTTAAGATTACTTGCACAAACCTTTTCAGGTATGGTATCTCCTAATTGAAAAGCATTTTCTACTATCCATTCAAGAGTTACTTGTTTGGGGTCTCTATCAATAGCCCAAAGACCGCAAGTAGAATCATAATAATGTTCTAATTCCTCATAAGTCAATTTCTTTTCTTCCATATCTTCTTTGTTTTGTTTAATTTCTACATAGATTCTTGTGCCTCTATTTTTGCATGTACCACCACTTAAACATGCTCCTCCTTTTTTGAAGATACAGAAGGCACAGCCTACGTATCCAGTTACAATTGACTGTACTTTCTTTCCATTTATAATTTCAGGTTCTCCTACCTTTTCAAGTTTCTTGAATATGACATTCTTTTTATCACTTCTACATGTACAATGCGGATTATTAGCAATGCAAATATTCTTATCATAAAAGGCACATTTATAACATCCTGTTCCTTCCACGCACTGATACCACTCACCGTTGTACTCAAATATTTCTCCTACTTTTCTTTCCATATCTTACTGTATTTTAATCGTTCAAATTCTATTATCTCCTTATCCCATAGTTGGGCCACGAAATGTTCTAACTGGCAGCCTTTGGATTTTTCCCAACAGGGGCAAAGGCATATCGCATCGCATTCCATTAGTGCCTTTATATCGTTTCCCAGAAGTTCATGATAGGGTTTGTCCAAATCGGGGTTTACATCGAAGTCTATCGGTGTGACGACACGGTATCCTTTCATTTCGAGGACTCCCGAAACGTATAGTATTTCACTTTCCACTTCATCGAAGTCCCTGCCGGTGATGGGTAGGGAGATGTAGATTTTCTTTTTATTCATTTTCAATGATTGCTTTATAATATTATCTGTTATCTCCATTTCCGCCAATCACACCCCTTTGTTTCCGGGAAGCTAATTTGGTATAGTTCATTTCTCCGATTTTTTCAAGCGTATATCCTAAGTCATGTGAGAGGGTAGCGATATACCAAAGCACATCGCCGAGTTCCTTTGCCAATTCGCATTTTATGCTTTCTGAGAAATCTCCGTTGTGGTCTCGTAGTACCTTTTTTACTTTATCCGATACTTCGCCGGCTTCTCCAGTCAGTCCGAGTGTCGGGTAAATTATGTTATATTCTCTCCGGTATTGAGCTGTTTCAAGTGCCTTTTTCTGATATTCATTCAGTGTCATTTTTATTCTCCTTTTTAGTTATAATATTGATTATCTCATTATGTTTGGTATTAAATCTTTGATGTATGCCCTGCGAACTATATTTACATCACGTAAAAAGAGGAAAAGACCTTGTTCGTCCGTAATCATATTTCATTTTAAATCGAATATCTTGCTTGAATCCCTAATAGAATCAATAGACATCTTGGCACTCATTTGCCCCATAAATTCAGCGAAATCCATCGCCCGATCCCAACTAGACCATCTATGAGTAATCTCTACTAGTTCAAAAGCATTTAGTAATACCAATTTTTCGTTTTTCTCTCTCAGGTCATTTACAGCATTTCTTACTCTGTGATAAAGCTTGCAATTATATCTTTTTGCGTTATACGGTTCCGCACCTTCTCTTGGTTCAATACTACGATATTTAACCGAAAACGAAGGAAGTTTATCTTCGCACATTGCATTATATACATCACTCTCTACCGGGCCATATGGCATAGCATAGAAATTATCGAATATATCCAAAAGGTCATCGCCTCCATCTTTCTTAGGAGCAGCAGCCAAAAACAGCAGCTTCATGGCTGTAAGTTTAGGAAACGGTTTGCCCTTAATCGTTTCATGATTATCCCGCCACTCCTCAAAAAGATGGAGCATATAATCAAATGCCTCTATTTTATCTACTTCCATAATTTCACTTTACCAGTTCGAAATCATACACAAATACATAGGGGTTGTTCTCCCATGTGCCTTTACCGCTTATCTTGTCGATTAAGTATGAATAAGCCCCTTGTGGCGTGCAAAAAGGATCTTTTTTTAATGTCGGAATATAATATGCGTCCATAAAATGGGTATCTTCACTGCCGACTTTGCCTTTTATTATTCCCTCTTTCAAACAATCTTCATCTGAAATATCTTGTAACCGTTCAGCACGTACATTAGTTATGCGGATTTGGTGTGGCATTAGCTCTGGCTTCACATACATTTTATTTGTCCAGCCTGCACCGTTTGGGAATAAATTAGGATTGCACTCATCATTGTAAAAGGAATTGTAGCTTTGAGCTATGGCTATGATTTCACCTATTTTGTATTTTGGTAATATCTGCCCTTCGTCAATGGAGATTTCATCTCTATCATACATACATATCTCTGTAATAACTCCATCTGCTTTCCATCTATACACATAAAGTCCACATACATCTTTTCCTTTGAATGTCTTAGGATAGGTTATAATCCTTCTTGTCTGAGTCTTTCTTCCTTCAAGTACGGCTTGTGTGAGTCCGTTTTTATCATTGAACATTATTTTCTTCATATTTCAATCGCCATTAATTAGATAAACTTCTGTAACCTCGTCGTCTCCATATATCTTACCCATAGAATAGACTTCTAAATTATTAAAGAAATCGCCACTATCTGAAAGATAAAACACTTCGGCTGACTTATCTGGAACTTTCATAAGTTCGTCAATCAATTCTTGTACTGTCATACGCTTTTCTTTTTTGGTTTATATCCGCCTATTTTGTAATCGTATTCAAAGCAGTTCGGGCAGTATAGCTTATCATCGATAATTTGCCAGCCCATATAAAGAGCATCTTCTATGGCCAGTCTTTCTTCACTCCATACAAAACCTTCTTTATTCATACAAGTTTTACCACAATTGTCGCACAAGGCTTGGTACATTTCTACTTTCCGTATCATATAAATTCCTCCTGTTTATTTGGTAACAAGTCTTCTACATATGCCCAACGTTGTATATTAATTCCACGTGAAAAATTTACCCAATTTTTGGAATCATAAAAGGTATCAAAGGCACTGTCTCCAAGTTGAGCAAGATATATTCTATTCCTTTCGGGTTGTTCACTTACCTCATGCCACACTGAATCGATACGCCATTTCGTACCACGCTTGAAACCATCTATATATGCAGGCTGCAATTCGGGATTATAGTAATAATCTTCGAATAGGGCACAATCTAATGCTGCATCTTCAATATCTTCTATTTTCATTACCTATCAATTTTTCTCATTAACTTCAACAAGATGACTATCTATTTCCTCTATAACCTCAATAGCCGCTTGTAAGAATGCTTTATTAGTTGTACGGATATATCCTGATCCGAACTTACCTATCTTGTATTTGTCTGCCGTAAAAACGATATATTGCTTTGCAAACAGAATGTTGATACAGCATTTTAATCGTTCAATCATTGCTCTCCTCCTTTCATAAGTTCTATTTCTCCCATATCTGTATGATTTTTATAATTTATTGAAATAAACTGACTTGTATTCTTTTCAAGACCTTTTCATTTGCGTCGTTATAGAACTGTTTGTTGACCTCGAAACCATATGCCTTTCTTCCCAATGAGGCTGCCGCATACAGGGTCGTGCCGCTTCCTGCGCACGGGTCGATGACAACATCGCCCTTGTCCGTGAATATCTCTATCAACCGTTTGAGAAGCGGGACAGGTTTCTGGCAAGGGTGGCATTTGGGCGTGGTGTTGTCCCTCACCCAGTCGAAGCAGTTGAAAATCATTCTCCCGTTGTTGTTGAATTTGGGCAACTTGTCCCGATAAAGGATAAGACCGTATTCGCAGTTGCCGACGACCTTCATGTTTGCTTTCAATACTTGCGCCGAGAAGTCCTTGCGGAAAACCAGCGGTATGTAGTGATTTAACCCGTATTTGCGGCCTAACTCTATGAATTTGAACTGCTGTTCGTACTCGCAGAACAGTATCATGCAGGGGGACTTACCGGCTTCTTTCGGTTCTTTCACGAGCATTTTGGAACAGAAGTGCATGAACTCGGACGGACGGAACTCGCTGTCGGACGAGAAGAATTGTTTGCCTGCCAATGCGCTCTCGCCGTTCTTGTTGTCGCCGTCGATATACCATGCGGGGTTGCTGGCGTAGGCGTTATTCGCCAAATTATACGGCACGTCGGCTATAATCAGCTGCGCTTTTGGCAGCCCATAGACTTTATAATTCTGGAATGAGTCGTTGTAAAGCTCTATGTCTTTCATACTTAACTTTCCTTTTTGCTGTATTTGTCGATAATTTCTTGAATCTGACCGGGTGTCGCTTTCTCCTTTTCACGCAGCTCCCATTCCCGGTTCCTTTCCTCCTGCCTTTTTTTGTCTTCATAGAACCGCAATAGATTCTCCCTGTCAGAATTAAATTTTTTCAATGACCTTGTCACTGTACCCGGAGTAAAAGTGCCGAAAAATTGATCGTATTTGTCTTGTTTGAATCGCTGGAAGAATACCATGAACTCGGTAAGCTTAAAACGGCCATAGCCTAAGATAATTGTCCGTGCCAGTTCGATAAAATCTGCTGGTTCCATGCCATTTCGAACTTTTGAAAATTCTGCGAGTTCAAAGAGCTGTATGGACAGCCATGATTCAGCTACGCTATCTCCAAATGTCCGGGCAACTCTTGAAATACTCGGTGCATGTCCGGTGAAACAACGCTCCTCGTTTTTGCAGTATTCCGTCTGCTTGTCTGGGCTAAAAAGGTAGAGCAGATTCTCCCCCGTCTTGTAAGTTGCCAGTATCTCCCGTTGCCAGCTTGGTGGCGATGGCTTTTGCAAACTCTGCATATCGCTCCTGTTTGGTCTTGGAATTAGGTTTTTGATGGATTCCGGATTGCTCATCTCGTGCTCGTTTTAGTTCGATTATTAACCAGCGGGCAAAGTGTTGTTGTGCATCGCTGACGCTTTTTCTTGCAATGCCCTCGTTTTGAAGTTTACGGATATATGCCTCGATATATAACCTCGATTCGTTCTCGTCGATGTGGTTGTTCATCGATAGCGTTTCTATCCACGTTTGATTTGAGAGTAGTTCTTCACGCAGTTCTGTCAGTGGCTTGTCAACGTCTTTGCCAAAATCTTCTTCTTTTTCTTTGCTTCTCGATAGAGAAGTTTCTTTTAAATCATTATCATTATCATTTTCATTATCATTTTCATTTAAGCCCCCACTGGCTCGTTTGGCTCCCACTGGGTTATTTGGGGTCGAGTGGCTCGTTTGGCTCCCACTGGGTTTAGTTTTAACCGTTTCAGAGTTTTTGTCATTACCTCCTTTACGCCCGTTGTTCCGGTTTCTCTCGACAATGCCCTGATATTTGAGTTCATCTATCTCGAATTGATTCTTGAAAAACTCAAATGCCATTTCAATGTCCTCCTCTACCGTAACCTCCTCGCCAAGTTGATATTTGAATATTGCTCGAAACAGCCTGCCCAGTTGTTTGTCCGATAATCTCGATATGGGTTTATAAAATGATTTATAAATCAAAAAGCTGTCTTTCATTTATTCCTAATATTGATAGTTATTCTCTTTTCGTATCATACTTTTCAATTATCATAATTCCTTCTTCTGTTTTATCTCCGTAAACGATATGACAGCCAAACTCATGAACCAATATATCCAAATCTTCTATGGTTTCTATCTCTGTATAGAGATTAAGGGTATTGGTATCTATCATTTCCCTTATAACTGGCAATCTTGACTCAAACAATGAATCTTCTAAACTTCTTAGATAGATGTCTCCTCGTTTAAAGGTATTCATGCTCGATGTTATTAATTTCACCTTTAATGTTTTTGATTTATCGGGATCGTCATTATAATAAAAACGAGCTGACGATAATTGATTGAAATTAACAATAACATGATTATCTTCTTGGAATTTCTTTATTCTATTATGAATATCTACATATTGATCATAGTTGATAATAGACTTTATAAAAAGGTATTCTAAACATAAATCAGATATAACTAATTTTTCTCTGTTTAATTTGTCTTCCGATTCCATATTAAGTTTCAGTAATTGAAAATGCCCACCCGTTCAGTGTCTTGTGCTTGTCAATCTCACCGGTTTTGCATAGCTCGTTTATCTCAGATTTGAGTGACCGGATAACCACCGACTGTATTTCGGTAAAGCTCGCTATGGAGGGCTCCTTGTTATTCTTTTTCTTTTCCTCGACTATCGAGGCGATGATGTGCTTGATGTCTATCATACGGCTTGTTTCTGTTGTTTTTCACGCAAGAATTTGTTGATGAAGTAGATTTGACCTTTACCGGTTACCTTCGTAGTGGTCGTTACCAGTATTGTGCCGTCGGGCTTGTTGATGATCGTTTTCTTTATCTCGAAGAGATTCATCTCCATAGCCCGTTGGGTAGGTAGGTTGTAATTCTCGCCGGTCTTACAGAGGTAGCCCTCATCTCTCAATAATTGGAACAATCTGTTTTGCCCTATATTGATTCCGTTTTGATTGAGGATTTTTGCCAGCTCTCCAATGAGACAGGAGCGTTGCGATGTCTCCACCGCCTCGGCAAACAAAACTTTGGGGCGGTTGGCTTCTATCATATTCTGCTGTTCTTCTATTCGGGCTTGTTGTTCGGCGGCCAACAGGAGGGCTTCACGGAAAGAGCCGGGGACGTGGTGTCCTCCACTTTTTATCGTCTCTTCCATCTGGTTAAAAGCGTTGATGTAGTCGAGTTTGAATTTGAGAGCCTTTTCGCCGGTGAAGCCCATAGCCAGCAAGGTGAAGCCGTCACGTGTCATTACAACAATACGAGAATGCCGTACACCTCCATTCGGTTGTGGAATTTTTATTGATGTGTCAGCAAAATATCCTTTACATTGATTTTCAGCCATTTTACAGTATAATGCGTCAATAGCCTTTAATACATCGCTATGTTCTTTCCCGAACTTTTCAGCGACCAACAAACTGTTTGTCAGTGCTTGGTTGTTCTGACCTTTGAATACAAGATTATTCATAACTGATTAAGATTTGATTTTTCAAGATTATTCCCTGAAATTCAACCTATGCAAGAAGGTGAATTTATGATGTTTTCGTTGTGGCAATATGTGCACATAGATGTCATTGGCGAATAAACCCTACCGCACTTAGGACATATCCAGCCCTGCATACCGACAAATGTCTGCGCTTTTTCGCGTCTCGTCATCTCAATAGCTTTTAAGGCATTATCTTCTGAAACTCTACGGTATATATGCCCGCCTGCGCAATCTTCTACGCTTACCGATTTTATAAATTCTTCTGCTGTCATATCATTTGTTTATTTTAGATTCAACGACTTTGTATTTAATGGGCAATCCGGAGCAGGTGATGGCGAGCAGGGCAGAGTCCCTTTCTTCTTGGTTGCTGCGGGGTCTGTTAAACTCTATCCCGCTCATCTGGCACAACCGCTTCAATTCTTCATGGGTGATCTTGCCGTCTTTCCCTTGCCAGCACTTGCGCAATGGGGATTGCTCCATGACTTGTATTCCGTAATGCCTCAGCATTTCGACTATCTTGCGACCGGTCTCTTGGTTGCGACCTACATGCTCGCCTTTCTTGGCTGCGCTCGCCCGTGAACCACTGCCGATACCACCTAAAACACTTATGGCTAATTTCTCCCCGCAGTTCCTTCCTCCGTATGGTGCTCGACCACGTACCCGGACGGCTTGCGGGGAATGTCTCACATTATTCTCCTATATCAGGTCTATGATTTTGGTTTTCACAATTCCGTCCAACCTCATGTCTTTAAGGCCTTGTCTCATGTGTTCTTGCATGAGGCGGTTGGCTTCGGTGATGTCTTTGGCGCAAACGAGGTTGTAGTACTTCGTTTCCTTTTCATTGCCGTTGTCATCGATGAATATGTCTATCAACGTGGCTTTGTAGAAGGGCTTGCCTTCTTCCTTCTCATTGACTATCTCGACGACATTAGAGAGGGTGATAGAGATTACATCGCAATTTCCGTTGTATTGTTCCAGTCCGTTGGCTTCGGCCTCGGCAAATAATCCTACATCGGTGATGAAGTGTTCGACGACTTCTTTCATCTCTCCTTTGCTGTTCTCTTTTTCTACTTTCAATTTGATTTCGTAAAACATCGCTTTTATTTTTTACCGGTTAAACACTTCTTTGAATTTTTCGTCGAGGGCATTCAGTATCCTCATTCGTTCGGCCACTCTACCTTGATTGTCGAAGGTGTAAATCCTCATTAGCAACTGCTCTCGTGAGCCGCAGAAACAGCCCGCCGTGTAAAATGGAGCCACATTGGGATAATTGTGCTTGTACCATACATTGTTAGTCCCTTGTATGGATACATAAGTTTCGGTTACCGTAAATTCCATATTTTGAGGTTCGTAACCTGGCGTGTTAGGGTTGCCTGCTGCATTACTGCGGACATTCCAATCTTCGTCCTTGGCCAGTTCTCTCAACACCTCGGCGGGAGTGTTGGGGTTGCATGCCGCATGACGGCGGACACTAAAATCACCATTTAAAATCTCGTTTTTATCCATTGTATTTCTTATTTAATTGTCTGACTTTATTTCTCATCAATCTTGCCAGCTCTTTATGCCGGTAGTCGTCGGACTTTTCCAACGCTTTTGCCGATCTCGATAGCAAGCTGGTGATAGATGTTAGCTCTTGGGGAGTCATGGTTAAAAGGGTAAATCATCTACTACCGGATTCCGGGAATTGTCTTCCTGCGGTTTTGGCTTGATAGGTTTTAAATCGCCGATAAGATAATTCGTACCGTCTTTCCGTTCTTCCGGCTTGGGGGCACAGCTTATCGTGTGAGTATGCCCCCATTCAGATGCCAACTTTCGCTCCCATACCGTTATGTTCAAGTACTTCTTTCCGTTCTTACCTTCCTTGATTACCTCTTTGGGTATGTCGGAGAGGCAAATGCTTCCGTAGTAATTCATATTCTTATTATTTTATGTGATAGTCTTTTATTCGCTGGAATATTTCTCCACGACTCTTAATTTGATCTATAACCGTGTCGTCTCTGGGAATAGTTACCCGTGTGATTTCATTGTCTTTGATTTCACGGTTCCAATTTTTTTCGTCGTTGTATTCGAAAACACATAGGAATGCGAGGGTGGCTTGGTCGAGACCTGAACAATAGAGTTGTTCTTGCACTTGGTTGTAATAATGTTTCTTGTATTTCCTGACATAGGCCAGTTTTTCGGAGTTGCTTTCCAACGGGACGATTTTATCGAAATATTCATCGAATGAGACCGTCTTCAACTCGATGAATGCCTTTAACTTCCCATCGTCTATCTCGGCAAAATCAAGAGAGGCTTTGAAAACGTCCATCTCAATACTCTGTACCTTGTATTGGCTGACATAGCAAAACGGGAGTGTCTTGCCGTACACGTCTTCGAGAATAGCACCGGTGCGCAATGCATCTATGGGACTTGCCAATGCGTTGTAGTGGGGCTTTTCTCCGCTTACGAAACGCTGTAACAGTTTGGCATAGGAGGACGAGTGTATGTCCGACAATAACGCCGTGATGTCGCCGCTTCCGATATACATCGTGTCTGTTATCATATCGTTCCTTTCTTTTTCGCACTGGTGTACAAGGTGTCTATTTCGGAGTCTGTAAGCTCGTCTATCGATTCCCTTCCGAACATTTTCAATGCGGCTTGGTAGTAGGAGCTGTTTTTATAAAGAAGATTGTATATTATAGCCCTCTTTTCAGAAAGTGGCGTTTCACTCTTTTCTTCCTTCGATTTCTCGGCATCGGGATCTTCGCCGGTGGCTATCTTGTAGGCGTTCAACAAGGCGTATTTCCTTGCATAGGTGGAAGCTTTGCCAAAGCCCTTATCGCCAGAATCAAGGCCCCTTCCGAATGTCTCTATGTCGATATATTCAGAAGGGTTGTCTATATTGTAGATTCGGGTCGTCATCTTGACTATATCGACATATTTTATCGTTTCCATACCTTTGTTTGCAACCCGTAGTATCTCACTTTTGACGAGTTCTTGTTTGAAAGGAACGCTCACGATACCATGTTTTGATTCTGCTTCTTTAACAGCTAGTGTAACATCTTGGTCTCCTACCGCATTATAGGCGTTTTTCCCTTCGCCGACAACCAATTTCTTTTCTATATTTTTTATTTCGTTGGATACGGATTGTATTTTTTGGAATATGTTCTTTGTTTCCATCTCGTTTCTTTCTTTTTATACACCGCATATCCTCCCGGACGGGCGGTGAATATGCTTGATTTATATGGAACTATAATTTATTTCTTATCGGTTTGTTGTTGCCCTGCAAGAGCCATCGACGACAGTGCGAACAGGGATATACTTATCACTAGTTGCCAAAGGTTGGCATTGATGAGCGAAGCGACTACCCCGAATATCGAGGAAAGCATAAGCAGTATAGCGAGCAGGGTAAATAACTTGTAGAATATCATGACTGTTATATTTGGAAATTACCGTTAAACTCAAATTCTTCATTTCCACATTCGTCGAATACGGTTACCGTGTATTCCGTATCGATGTAGCCACTACCAGAAGATGGCGTTAAATAGTCGCCGTTGTCCCGCTCCCTGTAATCGCAAGCGTAGTAATGAATGTGGACATCGACGTTTTTGCCGTTCAAACCTATTTCATGGTTTATATCTTCTCCGAAATAGCGGTCGTTTATATTTTCTTTTATATGGTCGTCAAGAAAACTTTCTACCTTTTCCCGTATGGTTAGTTTATGAATATCGGCCTTTACCATATCAATAGCCGTTTTGTAGATGTCCGTGGCATCGCACATGAGGTCTTCCCGGTATCGACGCATGCTCTGCCAGTCTTTCGGGTCGCAATCTTCAAGGTAGGATTTTGCTATTTCTTCCTCGTTCATCGATAGTATCTTGTTGGCGACCTCGTAATTTTCTACCCCGCCTCCCAGATAAAATTCCTTACATTTCAATTTGTAAGGAGAGTTGTCGTATTGGTCGTTGAAATCTTCCCTTGCCTTGTCGTATCGTTTCTCGATTGTTGACCGTGGGATAATACAGGTTGTGTTCATGCTATTAAGGGGCTTATTTTATACAGGCGAATTTGATTACATCGTAAGCATTACAATACCATCTTCCGTTTTGTCTATCTGACGGTTTCTTCTCTGCACGGATAGACCCATTCCCAACTAGTTCAAATAGTCGGTTTCGGCTTCCTACTATTTTTTCAGCTTCTCGTTGACTAAATGTTTTGTCGTTTAGTACAATCTTTAAAATGGCTTCATTTAACATAGTTAATCATTAAAAAGGTTGTTATTGTGTGCATACTGGATAAATTCCGATTTCTCGTGAATACAAAGTTTTCTGTAAACAGATTTGATATGATTTTTCACAGTATGAGGAGATAGGTATAAAGAATCAGCAATATCATCATTGCTCTTTCCATCATAGACAAGTTTCATAACTCTCATTTCAGCATCGGATAAGCTGCTATTAAATTGAGGATTACAAATAATGTCTTCATATTTACATTCTCCTCTTAAAGGACATTGAACATGTTCAAAGTTTACTTTACCATTGTTATTTATGTCTTCGACAGTGCTATCAAGATTACCAAAATTGCATTTAGCAAAACGTCTAGCCATTAGATATTGATAATAAGGGACGTTTTTAGAGCTTTTTATATAACATTCTGATAGGGCATTATAAGCATTTGGATATTGTTCTCTGACAATAGAAAGAATTTCATTTATAATCTCTGTATCGTTTTCAGAAATTCTTTTATTTTTTTTGTCAGATGAAATACACCAAAGTTCATTTTCAAATATGTAAAACTCTAAATCTTTCATTGTTATGAATTTAATCCCAAAGGTGTTCTGGCGAAATACCAGTAATTTCTGATAATATTTGTACATGCTCTGGATTATTAGGCTTTATGCCATATTTAATCCAGTTATTGGCTGTGGTAAGAGTTACATTACATCTTTCGGCGATGGTGTTAATGAAATCTTTTTTGGGGTATGTCGGATCAGGTAAACTTTTGTAATAGCCTTTCAGTGTCATTATTTTACTTTTAGGCTTTAATGTGTTTGTCTTATTGTCACTTTCCATTATATTTGTAATGTTTAATTGGTTTGGTATTGCAAATATAATAATATTATAGTAAAACTATACTACTATTATAGTTAATAATTATAAAATGATATACTATGATTATAGGAGAGCGGCTGAAGGGTTTTTTAAAATACCATAATATTTCTGCTAAATCATTTGCAGAAATGATAGGTGTAACAGAAGGAATGGTGTATAAATATTATAAAATGGATAATGTTGATAGCCAAACCATCGAAAAGTGGGCTAATATATTGCGTATTCCTATTATGACATTTTTAGATGATAATACATACGAAAGGGCTACTCATAAAGCGACATCAGAAGATTTGGCAATGGGAAATGATAAAGATTATATTCATTTTCAAAATAGAAGATTATTTGGCGATTTATCTGGAAAATCAAGAGAATTGATTGAAGACGAATTTGAAAAAATAAAACCTAAAATAAGTTACACTATTGGTGTACCTTATTATAATGTGGACTTTATCGGAGGTTTTGATTTAGTTATGAATGACCAAACTATAAATCCAGAATATCTTATTAATTTCAAGAAATACAACGAAGCTACATGTTGGTGCAATGTCACTGGACATTCAATGGAACCCGAAATAACACATGGCGATATAATAGCTCTAAAGGAAATAGAGGATGCTTCTTTTCTACCTTATGGTGAGGTTTACGCTATTGTCACAACCAACAATATGAGAACTATAAAAAGGATAGGTCCTGCATCCAACCCAGATAGTTATTCTTTAATTCCAACAAACAGATCTCCTGAATACGGAATACAAGAACTACCGAAAAATATGATAAGACATGTATTCCATGTACTCGGATGTATGAAGCGATTATAAAAACAAATATGTAATCATCTATGGATTTCAAAGACTAAAATTTGAGTCATGAAAATTTCTAAAGAAGGAATCGCTATAACTAAACGTTTCTTTGAAGCTATTGATATGCTCAAAGCACAGAAACGCATTCGTGGGCTTAAAACATTCACGAGGAAGCACAATATAACTCGTACTAATATAGCAAATGTGAGAAAAAATCCAGACCGTAGTGTTTTGAAGCCCGAATGGATATATTATCTTGTTTATGATTATGGGATTTCATTGGAATGGATAATATTCGGAGAGGGGTCTATGTTTGAATAAATATTCTAAAACTTGTCTTTTGATGGTGCGTAATCCTTTGCTTTTATCTGAAAATCAAATATTTATATATGTTTCTGAAATCAGCTTCCCAAGCTGAGGGTCGCGAGTTCGAGTCTCGTTTGCCGCTCGATGAAAACGGTCTCTTGAATGTTCAAGAGACCGTTTTCGTTTCTGTTATTTCTTCATTCTCACTTCATAGAGATCGTTGCGGCGATCTTTGAGGTTGCGCACGCTACCGTAGGTGTGCAATTCGTTCAAAAGATCCAAATCGACGTCCGAGATAAGAATCATTTCGGTGTTCGGAGTAGCCTCGGCTCTGCGTCCGTCTGTCGGGAATGCGAAATCACAGGGGGTAAAAACTCCCGACTGGGCATATTGAATATCCATGTTGTGTACTTTGGGCAGGTTGCCTACGCTACCGGCTATGACTACGAAGCATTCGTTCTCGATGGCACGGGCATGTGCGCAGACTCTTACACGGGAATAGGCGTTTTGGGTATCGGTGAGGAACGGAACGAACAATATTTGCATACCTTCGCTGGCCATGATTCGGGAGAGTTCGGGGAACTCGACATCGTAACAAATCAAGACTCCGATTTTGGCGCAGTCGGTCTCGAAAGTCCGAATGGCTTTACCGCCGCTCAATCCCCAGCATTTCATTTCGTCGGGGGTGACATGTAGTTTTTCATACATTTCGTAAGTACCGTCTCGACGGCATAAGAAACCTACGTTGTAGAGCAGTCCGTCTTCTTTAATCAGCGGCATACTTCCTGTAATGATGTTGATGTTGTACCGAATTGCAAGATTGATGAAACGTTCTCGTATTTCGTCGGTATATCGGGCTAATCCTCTGATAGCCTGAGACTCGCTTGCATCGTTGAACCGAGCCATGAGCGGGGCGTTGAAATACTCTGGAAAGAGGACGAAGTCGCTTTGATAACCGCTTACGGAATCGACGAAAAATTCCACTTGCTCGAAAAGATCGTCGAGTGTTTTGTAACTACGCATTTGCCATTGTACGAGGCCTACCCGCACGGTGGTCTTAGGAGATATATATTCTTCGGTAGGCTCTTGATAGTAGATGTTGTCCCATTGGAGCAGACAGGCGAAGTGTTTCGATTCCTCGTCGTTGGGCAAATAGTTTCGCATTACCTTACGGACGTGGAAATCGTTGGAGAGTTGGAACAATAGCACCGGGTCGAATATCTCGCGTTGACGCACCTTGTCGATGTATTCTTTGGGGCGCATTCGGTCGGCGTATTTGTGGTAATTCGGCAAACGTCCGCCGAACATGATCGCTTTCAGATTGAGCTTTTCACATAACTCTTTGCGATATTCGTACATACGTCGGGCGAGACGTAGGCCCCGATAATCGGGGTGTATGAACACTTCGATACCATACAGGATATTCCCCTTCCGTGTGTGAGTGTCGAATGTTTCGTTTCCTGTGACTTGGGCGTAGGTGTGGTCGTTCTTTACATCGTTATAGTTTACGATGATAGAGAGGGCACAGCCCACGATTTTATCATCGACGACCGTGACGATTTGTCCTTCGGGGAATATGCGAATGAGTTTGTCGATTTGTTCGGGAGTCCAAAATACGTCGCTACCGTCGGCATAGACACGGGTGAAAGAGCTAGCCAGTTGGTCGTAATCTTCTTTTTGAAGATTGCGTATTTCGACTTTATTGATTTCTTTTTGTTTCATGAATTCTTTGTTTGGTTTAGGTATGCAAAATTACTTTTTTTACCCGCTTGTTGTCCGTTTTGTTTCGATTTTCTTTATGCCGGGTATTTTATATAGTTCGCTTATAAAATATGTGCTTCCCTTTTGGGTACTTCCTTTGCCTTCTTTTAATGAATCTTTCTGTCGATTAGTTTCATCTCTTTTATGTCGTCGATATTCCATTTTGCGATGATACGGGAACAACAGAAAGAGAGAACATTCTTTAATCTCATTTTCATGCAGATAATGTGTGCCGTTCCTTCATTTAGACTATTTTTGAAAAAAAATTCAAGGTTTCTGCAACCAAACGAGCGGTTGGTTACGTCTAATGATTGAATTTCCGGAAAGAGAACGACTATAAATAACCTATAAAATTAAAATAGAAGAGAATATGAAAAAGATGTTTATGATGATGCTTTTGTCTATCGTATCGTGGACAGGAGCCGTAACAGCAGCCGAGGCAACAGCTCCTCTGAAATCGAATGGCCCTGTGGCACAACAAGAAGCGGTCGTAGCAACCGATACACTTAACGGTATGACTCCGAGCGAGGCTTTTCAAATACGTATGAAGGAACTCGAATTTATGGGGCGTAATTCGAAGCGGTTTTTTGAGAGTTGGTGAAAATGAGGCGAAAAGCGTTTGTTTATAGGGGGTTACGGGGTTGAGTGAAAAATAGGTCGGAAATTCGAAGCGGTTTTTTTCTTTGCATGGGCTTTACATAGGCTTTACAAAAACGAGGGGAAAAAGGCTTTTTGGGGGCCATATCTTTACATCGGGTCGTGAATATTGCTCAAATGGGCTTATAAGTGTGTTTTTTATGGCTGTGTCCGCTCCATCAGAGTCATGGGGTGCACTGATCGGGGGAAGGTGGTTTGGCGGTTTCGCTACCGTTTTTTTTGATTTATCTAAAATTATATTATTTATTTTATTCCAAATAATAATTATTTAGTATATTTGGAGGTATAAAAGTTACGATATGGCAAAGGTAATACATGTGCATTTATTGCATAATATAGGCGGAACGAAACAAAAGGACTGGTATTTCAGCAGTATATCGGCGGTATATACAGTTTTGACGGCTGAACAAGTGGGAGCGACGAAGAATTACCTGCTCCATGCCGGGCTGTCCGGGAATGGCACGATATGTACAAAAAGAGCTATAATTAAGCAATCTACGCTTATCTCAGGCAGTAGGAAGACTATCGATCAAGACGAAAAATAACGCCGTTATAATAACTTTCGGACGTTATTCCATAAATGCTGATAGAGAGGGCTGAATGCCCTCTTTTTTTGTATCCGTTTTGATTTGGGGTTACATTAGGGGTTACTGTTAGGAGTTACAAATTTATGAAGTTAGGGGTTATATTAGGGGTTACAAAACAACTATTATTAACGTGTACCCACAAATATAAAAAGGTGCTAAAATGCAAATAAGTCCAATTTTTTGCCATTTTCGAGGAGGAAATCGATATTTATTTTTTTTAGTCTTAAACTAAATATTTTATTGATTTACAATATATTAAATTAAATATTTACTTGCATTACATTGAAAAAAGTGTGCGTGCGGCTTATATGTGATACTATGGTAGTGTGTGATGACTACACAAAGTATGGGAAATTAAAGGTCAAATGCTTGCGGACCGCCTAAGTATGCAACCAATTCAGGTTTATTATCTTTTATACGAGACAATGACAGTGCTTTGGGATCCTTTGTATACTCCTCAAATAGATTTAAATATTGAGTTTGGTCTCCCAATATACACAAGTCTCCGGTAAACATATCTTCTCTTGCGTATTTTACGATTTTAGAGAATAACTCTGTTTGGCTATACTTTAAGACTTTCGGGTGAAATTCCTTAATTAAGGCAATGTTTTGCTTTATTTTATAAAAAGACCTTTCATTTATTGATTCGACGTAACAGACTATAACCATTCTTATGGCATGTGCTGCTTCGTCAATTTCTTCTTGGAGTAATTGGCAAATTTCATCACCGTGAAAAGATGTTGTATCGTCAGATGATCCAAAGCTCTCTTCGGTCGTCTGTTGTATTGTCGATATTTCTTCCGCTGTTGCCTTGCGAGAATTCTTTTCTTCAAAGAGACGAATTAAAATTTTAATAATAAAATCTTTTGTAAACTCCATACAAATTGTTAAGGGGGCTTATTATTCAAGGCCGACAGATCCAACCACAAGGGCGAGACCTGTTATCTCATCGAACGGTACATCGAAAGCTGGATATTCCTTGTTATCGGACACTACTGTAATATAACCATCTTTTGTACTCGGCATAAGCCGTTTCACGAGAATACCTTGCTCACGTGTAGCAATGACGTGACATTTATTCCATTGTAAAAATTTTCGGTCTTTAAGTATAGTGCAGGCTATCACGTCCCCGGGGTTAAAATGCGGGTACATGGAAAGACCGGATACTTCGATCATGAAATCCACATTGCAGTAGCGAAACTTGGGTATAACGTAGTATTCTTTTACATCTTTTTCTTCAATAGAGAGGAGACCGTTACCAAAGCCAGCCGCTGCTGTTTCAGTAACCAAAGGAATTGGTTTTACTTTTATATTTCCCAACACGTTCGCCAAAGGCATGGCTTTGGGCTGGTCTGTATTGTCGAGCGGAGTTACAATAGTAGAGTCCACATTGGTTGAGGCATGCTTGAGCATATCCCCTTTTCCCGTAAGCAGCCACTCTATATTGACATCAGGAGCATAGGCAAGAAATTTCGCAATATTATCTTCGCTAATACCATTGCTTTGCTGTAAAATACCTCTTGTAACCCCTGATATTTTATAAAATTCATAGGACGTTACCCCTTTATTCGATAAATAAAGCAAGATATTTTGCTTTATAGCCGATTTTTCTTGTTTGTTTTCTTGCATAGACGAGAAATCTTGTTTATATTTGCAGAGTGTTTAAGTAGTAAACAACGGCCAAATATACAAAATTGGCTCGAAATTAACGAGTGTCAGAGATTAAAGAATATGAACCGAAACCTATTATTAACAAGTGAGACGATGGAAAATCAAGAAACGATGATGAAAAAGCGGGATTTTGTAGCCGAACGGGTGAAATGCCGTATCGATGGCCTATTGGAAGAGGCCGACAACTATACGCGAATCATGAATGAGGATTATGAGTCATTTT
>ERZ780212.738-NODE-738-length-30426-cov-4.783050_pt1 | contig 30426 bp, 18 predicted proteins | sample MGYA00511364_ERZ780212 | MGnify/ENA primary metagenome ERZ780212 (study PRJEB29588, sample SAMEA2147991) | human gut metagenome | biome: human gut; feature: human-associated habitat; material: faeces | place: Denmark | collected 2008/2010 ... | reverse complement strand
TCTTGTACGATATGCTTCTCCTGTAGGGAAAAGCATATCGTACAAGACCGTTTGAATCATATCCATGAAGAACTGCAGCGGGATATAGACCCTTACAGTCTGCGATTGGTATCTGTGGGTGTAGAATTATTATTGGACTATTGTCTCCGCTTTTATGAACGTCAGTTTGCCTGCCGTTCCGACATTTGTCAAGAATACCTTGCAACAGCAGACAGGACACTCTCCCGCTATTTTTCCCTATGTGGACAAAAATCTCTGGAAGATGGAATCTGCCGGGTCGAATCTGCGCTTTCGTCTCTTTCGACAGCTTATCTGAACGAAGTAGTACGAGTAGAAACAGGAAAGACGCTTGCTGAGTATATCCGCCTAAAGATGATGGAATATATTAAGAAACGTGTTCGCAAGGATGGTTGCTCATTAGAGCAGGTGGCTGGAGAGTTCGGCTTTTATCAACCGCGCATATTAGCCTTATTGTATCGGCAACTCTTCGGTCATCAGTCCGAATATTCTATTTTGACGTCTGATTATAAACTAAATTGATAACACTATGTATCCACAAATCATTTGTCATGTAATGGGCTCCGTAGATGGCCGCCTGCTGACCGACCATTGGACGGAACCATTCAATGGAAAGAAGAACGAACTAATTGGTATATACGCAGCAATTGGTCGCAAACTGAATACCGATGCTTGGATGTTCGGAAAGCATACATTATGTGAAGGTTATTTCCCAAAAACCTTTCATACAGGGGATAGCACACCACTGGCTCATCCTGTACCTTATATTGCCGGAAGTACTTCTGAACGCCTTTTTGTGATAGCCGATCCGGACGCAAATATTCTCTATGAATCTTCCACTGTAAGAGGGGACAGCATTGTAGTCATCTTGCCTGAAACAGCTCCGGCATTTTATTTAGAGTACCTTCAGAAGAAGGGTATTTCCTACCTGTTTGCCGGAACAAAAGGTGATAACCTCAACATTGCCATGCAGACATTGGCGGAAACATTTGGTGTGGAATCTCTTTCTTTACAGGGTGGCGGCATCATTGACGGAGCATTTCTGCAAGCCCGACTGATAGATGAACTGAGCCTTGTTATTTATCCCGGTATTGACGGCTCGGCTAATTCAACATCTATTTTCCATTATATCGGTAAAGGAAATCCCTCACAAGGACAATCGCTTGAGTTATTGTCTGTACAAACAATGGAGAACGGAGTGATTTGGTTAAGATATAAGTTCCATAAGAATCTATCACATTAAGTCAGATTAGCTCTTTGACATATTCTTTATAGTATTTTACTTCCAAATATCTATCCGGATAAAGCAAAATATTGAAGCATATTAAACTCTCTTCTCCTTACGCTTCCCATTTTTAAAGGAGATAAAAGAAAAAGCCCCTGTAAAACAGAGGCTTTTTCTTTTATCTAAATTTTTACTTATTTCTATTCTACAAGTAAAATTATCCACCAAAGTTATCGTACATGATAGAAGACTCTTCTACGCCGAGGCTATCCAGCATAGCAACAACTGCCTTCGACATCGGACCAGGACCACACATGTAGTATTCGATGTCTTCCGGAGCTTCGTGGTCTTTCAAGTAAGTGTTCAACATTACCTGATGAACGAATCCTGCTGTATACTTCACGCCAGCTGCATCGGCTGCAGGGTCCGGACGGTCCAGAGCCAGATGGAAGTGGAAGTTCGGGAAGTCTTTTTCCAGTTTCAGGAAGTCGTCCAGATAGAACACTTCGTTCAAGGCACGCGCACCGTAGAAGTAATGCAACTCACGGTCTGTGGTGTGCAATGTACGGGTCATGTGCATAATCTGTGCACGAAGCGGAGCCATACCGGCACCACCACCTACCCAGATCATTTCCTTCTTGGAATCGAAAATAGGATGGAAGTCTCCGTAAGGACCGCTCATCAGCACCTTGTCACCCGGTTTCAGGGTAAAGATATAAGAAGAAGCGATACCCGGCATCACATCCATGAATCCGCTGCGGTCTGGCTTGAACGGAGGAGTAGCGATACGAACTGTCAACATGAACACGTCACCTTCTGCCGGATAGTTGGCCATAGAGTAAGCACGGATGGTTTCTTCTTCGTTCTTACATTTCAGGCCGAACAAACCGAATTTTTCCCATGCAGGCAAGTATTCAGCACCGATAAGGTCCTTGTCGATGTCCTTGTTGTAATCCATTTCAAATTTAGGAATCTTAATCTGTGCGTATGAACCCGGAATAAAGTCCATGTGCGCACCCTTGGGCAACTGCACCTTGAACTCCTTGATAAAGGTAGCCACGTTCTTGTTGGAGATAACCGTACATTCGTATTCCTTTACGCCCATTACAGATTCAGGAACCTTGATAGCCATATCCCCTTTCACTTTCACCTGACAGCCCAGACGCCAGTGGTCTTTCTGCTGTTTACGGCTGAAGTGGCTCACTTCAGAAGGCAGGATTTCACCGCCACCTTCTACCACCTGACACTTACACTGTCCGCAAGAACCCTTACCTCCACAGGCTGAAGGCAGGAATACGCCGTTGACGGCCAGTGTGTTCAGCAATGTAGAGCCAGACTCTACTTCCATCTCCTTATCGCCGTTGATAGTCAGTTTTACGTTGCCGGAAGCTACAAGGAAATTCTTTGCAACCAGCAGGATGACTACCAGCACCAGAATAGTCACGAGGAATACTCCAATGCTTGCTAAAATAAAATTCATATCCATTGTCTTATTCCTTTCCTATTAGATGTTCAAACCAGAGAAACACATAAATGCCATTGCCATCAGACCTACAGTGATGAAGGTGATGCCCAAGCCTTTCAGCGGAGCAGGCACGTCAGAGTAAGCCATTTTCTCACGGATGGCAGCCAGGCCGACGATGGCCAGCATCCAGCCGATACCTGAACCCAGTGCGTAAGAAACAGCATCACCGATGCCACCGATGAACTTCGGGTCGGAAGGAGTCAGGTTGATGCGCTGCTGCATGAACAGAGAGGCACCCATGATGGCGCAGTTCACGGCAATCAACGGCAGGAAGATACCCAGCGAAGCATACAGCGAAGGGCTGAAACGCTCCACAATCATTTCCACCAACTGTGTAATGGCCGCGATAACGGCAATGAAGAGGATGAAGCTCAAGAAGCTGAGGTCAATGCCCAAAATACCGTCGGCAGCCAGTACCTTCGTCTGGAGCAAATAGTTGACCGGCAAAGTCACCACCAGCACGAAAGTTACAGCAATGCCCAGACCGACAGCTGTTTTCACATTCTTCGATACCGCCAGGTATGAACACATACCCAGGAAGAACGCGAATATCATATTGTCCACAAAGATGGAGCGGACCAATAAACTGAAAAAATGTTCCATAATGTCTTTCCTTTACTTGTTATTCCTTATCTTGTAATTCAGGATGCTTCGCACGCTGGTACCATATCAGGCAAGCCACGATAATCAACGCCATCGGCGGCATCAGCATCAAGCCGTTGTTCACATAGCCGAACTCCTGGATAGCTGCATGGTTCAGGACATTGAAACCCAGCAACGTACCTGAGCCCAGAAGCTCACGGATGAAAGCCACGATGACCAGAATCTTGGCATAGCCCAGTCCGTTGCCCAGACCGTCAAGACAAGATTCCCACGGGCCGTTTGCCATCGCAAACGCTTCCAGACGTCCCATCAGGATACAGTTGGTGATAATCAGACCTACATATACTGAAAGCTGGACACTTACGTCGTAGGCAAAAGCCTTCAGCAGTTCGCTTACGATAGTCACTAACGCAGCAACGACCACCAACTGTACGATAATACGGATACGGTTCGGAATTGTCTTGCGGATTAATGAGATGACCACATTCGAGAATGCGGTGATAATGGTTACCGAAAGTCCCATCACGATGGCCGGTTCCAGTTTGGAAGTAACGGCAAGTGCCGAACAAATACCCAACACCTGTACGGTGACCGGATTGTTCATGCTAATCGGGGTGGAGAACACTTCTCTATTCTTGGCTGAAAATAAATTTCCCATATTATATTTCCCCTCCTATTATTCTTTAGCGGTTAAAAACTTGGTATAGTTTCCCATGCAGTTCTTCAGCATCTGTCCTACGGCCACTGAAGTAATCGTACCTCCGGAAATACCGTCCACCTGGAACTCAGGCTTGTCAATCTTCCCGTTCTTTACGACATCCAGTCCGATGGCATCTCCGTCCAGCACGTTCTTGTCCTTGAACTCATTCTGGAAATGTTCGGTAGCGATTTCCGCACCCAGGCCCGGAGTTTCTGATGCATGTGAGAAATAAGTGCCATACACGGTGTTCTTATCCTCGTTCAAGGCTACATAGCCCCAGATGGCACCCCACAATCCCGTACCATAAACGGGTATAACATACTTCTTCTGTCCGTCTATCTCGCAGACGAAAAGATGGGCTTCTCCCTTTTCCTTATATGCTTTCTCATATCCGGTAACGAAGCTGCCTTCGTATGGCTTCAGCGAACCGTCTTCAGCCACCAGCATGTCTTCTTTCACCACTTCGGCAAATTTGGCTTCCGCATCTTCCACTTCACGGATACCCAAAGCCGAAAGAATCTGTTTTTTCGTATCCAACTCTACATTTTTTCCTTGCAGGTCGCGCAAAGAAGAGTTGACGAAAGCCAGCAAGAATGCTACGATAACAACCATTACCGAAGCATAAATGATAGTATAAGAGTTACTATTGGTATTCATTGTATTTTCGGTTTTTATTTGTTAGACATAGCACGTTTTGCACGACGCGAAATATTGTTCTGCACTACCACATAGTCAATCAGCGGTGCAAAGATATTCATCAGCAGGATAGCCAGCATCATGCCTTCGGGATAACCCGGATTGAGCACACGGATGATGATGGCCATGGCACCGATCAGGAATCCATAAACGTATTTACCGTTCTCCGTACGTGAAGAAGTGACAGGGTCGGTCGCCATGAACACGGCACCAAAACAAAAACCACCCAGGCACAGATGTTCATACCAAGGCATGTGAGCCACTGCGGTATCCGGTCCCCATTGGTTGAACACCCAACCCATCACGGCACCACCAACGAATACTGACAGCATCGTTCTCCAGCTTGCCACGCCCGACCATAACAGGATAACGGCACCGATAGCAATGGCAATTACGCTCGTCTCGCCGATAGAGCCCGGAATCAGACCGGTCACCATATCCCACGAGAAAGCAGGGCACTCGGCAACCTTTGCCACACCTAACGGAGTAGCGGCTGTCAACCCGTCCACAGTCTTGCCCAAACCGAAAATGCTGTCACCGGACACCCATACCGTATCACCGGACATCTTGGTCGGATAAGCAAAGAACAGGAAGGCACGAGTAATCAACGCCGGATTGAAGATATTCATACCTGTACCACCGAACACTTCCTTTGCAAACACCACAGAGAAAGCAGTAGCCACGGCCAGCATCCACAACGGACACTCAACCGGCACAATCATCGGAATCAACATACCGGAAACCAGGAAACCTTCCTGAATTTCTTCCTTCTTCCACTGAGCCACGATAAATTCAATTCCCAGACCGACTACGTATGAAACAATAATCTTCGGCAGTACAGCCAAAAAACCATAACCGAACATTTCAATGAAGCTACCTTCTACATTAGTAGCATGGAAATGCTGGTAACCCACATTATACATACCGAACAGCAGGGCCGGTATCAGGGCAATCACCACGAACGACATGATACGTTTGCTATCAATCGCATCGTGGATGTGCGTACCTGTCTTCGAAGTTGTGTTCGGAACAAACAGGAATGTTTCAAATCCGTCGAACACAGAACGAAAAGCATGAAATTTGCCTCCCTCTTCAAAGTTAGGCTTTATCTTATCGAGATAATTTCTTAACGCGTTCATTTATTAATAATAGTTTTAGTTAGCATTAACACATTTCACGGCGGAGCATGTCGAGTCCGTCACGTACGATACGCTGCAATTCCATTTTTGAAGAGCAGACAAATTCACACAAGGCAAAATCTTCCGGAGCTACCTCGTAAATACCCAGTGCTTCCATACGGTCGATATCGCCCGCAATGATAGCCTTAATCAGGTATTCCGGCAAGATGTCCATCGGAAGTACATGGTCGTATTCGTTTGACATGATCATGTGACGTTCACCACCCTTCACACGGGCATCCAATACATATTCTTTCTTCTTGCCCATCATCCAGCTGAAATAAGAATGACTGGTACTGAAGTCGTTCAGACGCGGCATAATCCAACCCAGCATTTCGTGTACGTCGCTTCCTTCCGGAATCACTGTCACTTGGCTGTGGAAAGCGCCTAAATAACCGTTGGCAGTAATCTGCTTTCCAGTGAGCACGTTACCGCTGATGTAGCGCAAAGCCTTGTCTTTTGTCACGTTGTTTTCGAATACACCTGTCAGCAGTGCACCTACTTTCAATTTCACGTATGCAGGTTTAAGTACTTCAGAACCTGTCACTGCTACCGTGCGGGTAAAGTCTACATGACCCGTATTGAACAGACGGCCGATGAAGATAACAGCCTGCGGATCGATAGTCCATACTGTTTCACCCTTGTTTACAGGAGCGATGTGGTTAATCTGCACACCGACGTTACCAGCAGGATGCGGTCCGTCAAATACAGTTACTTCCACGTTCTTCGCCTGCGTCAAAGCCGGTGATTTCTGATTCACACTGATACTCAGGTATGTCTTGGCCATCTTAGCCAACGCATCCAATCCAGTCTGGAAGTTTGCTTCTTCGCCTGAAAGCGCCAGTTCGAATTCTGGAGCCAGCGGGTTTGTGTCGAATGCAGAAACGAAGATAGCACGAGGTGCTACAGTCGGATCAGCCACTACGTCATACGGACGCTGACGGATAAACGCGAACAAACCGGCATTCAGCAGCATTTCCTTTACAGCAGCACCGTCAAGTGCAGCCACGCTCTTCTTGCCGAATTCTTCAAAGTCCTGTTCCGTAGCAGCCTGCACGGTGATGCTCATCACCTTGCGTCTTGCCCCACGTTCCACGCTTGTCACTACGCCGCTTACCGGCGAAACAAATTTCACTTCTGGATGATTCTTGTCTACAAACAAGGGTCCTCCGGCCATCACATATTCCTGTTCCTTAACGACCACTTTCGGAGTCACGCCTGTAAAATCATCGGGACACAGAGTATAGAATCCCGGCTCTTTCACAGCCACCACTTCCGCAGCCGCCTTACCTTTCAGGTTTATGTCCAAGCCTTTACGCAACTTAATTAAATTTGCCATGTTAGGTTATAAAAAATGGTTTTGTATTTTGCGTGCAAAATTAAATAAAAAAGAGGTGAAAAAAGAATATTTGCCCATCGAATTAGAGAAATATTTCTTTATATCGAAAGGCAAATATTAAATAACTATGACAAAATGGCTATTCTGCCATATAGAGAGAGCAAAAATACACTTAATATCCCTTGTGCTGGTGCAGCTGAGGGTTCATGTCAATCACTTTTTCCGGAATCGGAAAGACGGTAGTATAGCCGTTTTCCTCCCCCGGGAGCTGCGGACGACAGCTGTACGCACGGGTAAAAACGCCGAAACGAATCATATCCTGCCGTCTCCAGCCCTCCCAGGCCAGCTCCATCATTCGCTCATCCAGCAAATTTTCCAATGTAGCAGTTCTCGGAGCCATACCTACCCGACTTCTCACTAAATTCAGCTCGGCATCGCCATCTTCTCCATTCCGCACCTTAGCCTCACTTTGCATGAGCAGCACGTCGGCGTAGCGGAACAACACGATGTCATTGTCCAGCAGTTTTCCGTCCTTAAGCCCCGTCTTATCGACTTCGTATTTTTTCATTCGGGCTCCGGCTGTTTTCTCGTACGGCTTTCCCGACACATCCAGCGACACGTTCCAAGGCTCATACACCAGTGGAGTAACCCCGTCATCCAGCAGAATCTGATTTCCCTCCAAATCCTTTACCGGCCCGGCAAAATAGCAGTAATCAAAACGGGCATCCACCTGCGGCGTATCATAACCGAAGGTCTCCAATACCTCTTTCGTGGCCGACGAGCCATTTTCACCACTCAACCCATACGCCTTGGCATGGTTGTAATGCCGCGAACGGAACAAGTAGATAAACTGGTTGGTGTATAAAGTCTTGCTCATGGGAATGACAAAAATATTTTCCTCCGAGGACTCATTGAACACAGCAAAGTTGGCTGTATAATCCTTTTCCAGGGTATATCCCGCTGCTGTAATCTTCTCACAATAATAGTTCACCGTTTGCCAGGCATTCAGACGCTGTCCATCCACTTCGAAAAAGATGGACTTCCCGTCCGGACGGCTTCCGTCTGTCCAGTCATCATCGGTATAAACTTCCGCATTCAAGGCTAACTTAGCGAGCAAAAACCACACCACTGGCTGTGTCATTCGCCCGTAATACACTCCCGGCTGATTGCTCCGCTCTTTACACAAAAGAGAAGAAGATTCCGTAAGTTCTTTCACAATGAAATTAAACACTTTAGAACGCTTTTCCTGAACAATATCTTCAACTTCCGGATTGCTCTTTTCAATCAGCGGAACGCTCCCGAAAAGGTCCATAATATAATAATAAAACATGGCTCTCAATGCCCGTACTTCAGCCACACAATCTGCCACATTTTCCCCGGGATGTTTTTCAGCAAAATCCTGTATTCTTTCCAAAGAGCCATTACACAAAATCACCGTGCGATACAGGTATTCCCAGGTGGCATAAATCGCCTCATTGTTCACTCCCCAGCGATGCAAGTACAATCCCTGCCAGAATCCACCATCATACCAGTCTCCTCCACGCGTGGGCATGATAGCCTCATCAGTAGTAAACGTATTCAAATCATAGATACCTCGGCCTGTCCCCTGAAGGCCCTGACTGTCGACATATCCACCCACGTAATTATACAACGAAAGCACCCCATTTTTCTGCACGTCCGACAAGGTAGAATAAGCCGTTTCTTCATCCAGACGGTCCTTCGGATTTTCTTCCAGATAACTGCTGCAGGAAGTCCATGACAGAAGAGAAAACGACGCAAAAAGTATTGAGTATATTCTTTTCATAATAAGCAGATTAAAAGTTAAGACCTAAACTAATCATATAAGTTCTTGAAAGAGGATAAGTACGCTTGTCGTCCACCCCGAAAGTATTGTCCACCAAGGTAGAATTAATCAGTGGAGTCAGCCCCGAATAACCGGATATTGTGCCCAGGTTATTAATGGTCAATGCCAGGCGTGCCCCGTGCAAGAAACGCTGTTTTTTGATAGGTACGTTCCAACCCACAGTCAGGTAATCAAAGTTCACATAATTGCCGCTTTCCAGCCAGTAATCCGTTGCCGTCAGGTCATGTATATTCCGTGCCGGAGCCTCAGCCAGTACATTGTAATCCGGCAAGCTGTTCATGTTCATGTAACTCAGCGCCGTGCCATTATAAATCTTATGCCCGAATGCTCCGTTTATCTGCAACGACACATCAAAACGCTTGTAACGGAAGCTGATGTTGGAACCTAACAAGGTCTTGGGAGTAGCCTGTCCGGCTACATAACGGTCTTCTCCTTCCTCCAAGTTCACGCCTCCTCCATTCAAATCAGCAATCTGATAAGTATATCCCCCGTTCCCGTCCGAAACCAGTCCTTCACAATGTGGCAGATAGAAAACACCCAACGGCTGTCCTACAATCTGATACACGATATTGTTGTATCCGCCATGCAGTCCCGCTCCGTTCAGTCCGGCCAAAGCCGTATATTGTGCCGCACTGATATATTCTCCTTCATACATACCGCTCAGCGACAACAATTTGTTCCGCTGGAAAGTTACGTTTGCGTTGATATTCAGCTCCATATCCTTGGTCCGCAAGGGTGTGATACCAATAGAGAGTTCCGTTCCACTGTTCCGCATGGAGCCCAGATTAGCCAACAGTTTGTTATAGACAAACGGAGGAACACTGACATCATACATATACAGCATATCCCTTGTTTTGGAAAGATAATAATTCACCGACAGCAACAAGCGGTTTCCATAGAATCCCATGTCCACCCCCGCATTGAAAGTCGACTTGACTTCCCATTTCAAATCCGGATTGACGTTTTTCAGGCTCTCATACGTCACCAAAGGCGAATTTCCCACCGGAGTTACCCCGTTCGGACGCACCAGTGCCATAGTGGTATACGAATCAATCCCTCCCTGATTTCCTGCCAATCCGTATCCCAATCGCAGCTTCAGGTTATCAATCAGGTGAAAACGTCTCATAAACTTCTCACGGGTTATATTCCACGCAGCAGAAACAGAAGGGAATACACCCCATTTATGATTCCGTCCAAACTTGGAAGACGCATCCGTACGCAAGTTCACCGTCAGCACGTAACGGTCGTCGTACGTATAATTCACACGTCCCAGGAACGACACCAGATGCGGCTCTTCATAATAGGAACCGGTACCTTCCCAAGGACGCAATGCTCCACCCTGCAAGCTGTGATACCCCAACTCATTGGAAGAAAAATTAGTCGTAGTCGTGTAAAAGCCGTGAAAACGATTCTTTTCCACCTCCCCTAAAGCCAGCACATCCAGAAAGTGAGCCCCCAATTGCTTCTGATACGTCAGCATCAGGTTTCCTAATAAGGCCTCCGACTTCCGGTTTCCCCGGTAAGCCTGTCCGTTGGCCCATACCGTTGTTGGCAGGAACTGGGCGTTTTCTGTTGTACTATACGTATAAGAGCCAAATAGTACCATCTTCAAATCCTTCAGCAAATTAAAAGTCAGGCGGGCGTGCGAACTGAAATAAGAAGTCTCCTCGCGATTATCCACGTCCATCCAGGTCAATGGATTTGTAATCTGACTAGCCGTCGTAATCTGGTCCCAGCTCCCGGTTTCCGGATCCGGAAAATCAGGGAAGGTAGGATTAAAAGCAGCTGCCGAATAAAAAGTCTTCTGCAAATCAAACAGCGTACGGTCGCGCTTCATCGAACCGAATAACCCCAATTCACAGTCAATCAGTCCGTCAAGCATCTTCTGCGACATATTCATATTGGCCGTAAACAGTTTCATGCCCTCATTCTGAATCACTCCCTCACGATTCTGAAAGCCTAACGATACCCTGTAATTGGAAACCTCACCACCCCCATAAAACGCAATGTTATGATTCTGCTGCAAGCCCGTCTGTTCAATGGCTTTCTGGAAATCCGTGTCATATCCCTTATCCAGGATACTCCATCCTCGTTCAGCCGCCAGCTTGCGATACTCTGCTCCCGAAAGCATATCCAACCGGCGATAAGCATGCGACACACCAAAACTACCATTGTAATTCACGCGCGTCTTCCCTGCCCGGCCTTTCTTGGTGACAATATTAATGACTCCCGACGCTCCACGTGAACCGTACTGGGCCGTTTCCGACGCATCCTTCAAAATCGTAAAAGACTCTATATCGGTGGGATATACAGAGGTCAGCATCGTCAAATCACCCAATACTCCGTCCACGATAATCAGCGGGTCATTTCCACTGGTCAGCGAAGTCGTACCACGCAGGCGGACCGACTCCAGCGCCGCCATCCCGTTGTTACTCTTCAAGATGGTAAGTCCCGGCACACGTCCTTGAATGGCTTCCAGCGGATTGGTTATCAGCTCACGGTTCATCTGTTTTTCCGTAATCTGTTCCACCGAACCGGAAATATTCTTCAAACTACCACGGGCATACCCGATGTTATAAATTGAATCGGGAGGCAATTCGTCTACATTCTGTCCTTGTACATAAAGCGGGAATCCGGCTCCCATACACCCTAAGAACAACAAGCTGTACAAAGCCTGAGATATTGGCTGCATTTTATCCATAGCATACTTATTTAAGGTCAAAAGGGCGTGAAGATACCAAAACCTCCACGCCCCGTATAATCAGTTCCTTCTTTTCACAAAGAAAAGATATTTCTACCGATAAAGCAAGCCCTGAGCCATGTTATTTCTGCCCGGTCATCATTTTTCTTCCGCAAACATCGGATCCCATGCCGGAAGCTGTATCGGCTTCTGCTTGAAGATGTCCAGCACCTTCTTCGGTACATATTTCGTTTCCAGCACCAGGCGGAACATATACTCATTGAACCATTCATCCGTCATAATCAGGTGTCCCTGATAGCCCGATGCAGCCCCCCAGCTGTTTTCCACCATCCATTTTTTCGGTTTTCCGTTCGCGTCCAAATCTACTGCCATCAGTGTCATGGCATGTGCCGACATGCTGGCAAACGTCTGGATACGTTCTTTCTTATCCATTCCGAAAGTCGTACCCATCAACGAACCGAAATCATAATTGTTTACATCCAGCAGCCCACGCTTGCTGTCCAGCTGTGTCACGTCACTCGAGAAATACATCCGTGTGCTGTCCTTCAATGACGTAATGGCCATTTCCTTGATTTCCTCTACCGGCAGATTCACATACGTCCAGTTCTTGCCATCGTAACGGTGACGGTCGTATGCAATTTCGTAACACTTGTAATATTCACGTGAAGGATCGTTCATCACCATCACATAGTTAGTCAGCAGGTTCGTATCACCGTATTTTTCCAGGAACGACATCGGTGTGTGATGCTCTGTAGCCACCACATTCCCTTTGCTGTCCTTACGTACATAGTCGAACTCAGTCGGTGGCACTCCCAAAGTCAGCACCAGCATACGATACACCGTGCTCAGCATCTCTTCCTTACGGCTTTCAATCGTTGCAGCCTTCTCTCCTTTAGCAGCCATTTCTCTCAGTTCCAGACCGAATTCCTTCAGTTTCAGGCCAATCAAAGAAGACATGTACGAGGTATGTTCACTGCTGTATGTTTCCGGCATAGCCTCTTTAGGCACGAGACCGTATTTCGACACGATGTCGGCTACTCCCGTAAATGTACCTCCGTCGCTCAGCGGATGTTTGAACAGCCATTCCACAGTCTGATCGTTCATCGGTTTGCCAGCCGTTTCAATAACTCCCTGCAAGAACAGATTGGATTTTTCCAGCTGGTCCCAAAAGAAAGAATATACCTGCGAGAACTCCAGTCCCGGCAAGTCATAGCGTGCAATGGCTTTGGCACGCATCACGTTCAGTCCCGTAAACAGCCAGCAACGGCCAGACGACTGCTGGTCGGTGATGCCTTTTGATTCTACCTTAATGGAAAAATCTGTATTCAGCGCCTTCTGGTTTTCCTGGTTCAGTGCCAGTTCCTTGATGCTGGTACCTCCCATGGCATTCCGCAATGCCTTGTCGGCAGCCGTATTCTGATAACTACTCTGAATTTTTTTCAACATATCCGGAGAGATGCCTCCATCCTGAGCCTGTACCGTCAGTCCGAAAGCCAACAGACAAGCAGCCAATGTTACGTGTTTCTGGTTCATTCTATTATGGTTTTAATGAAAATTGTTTCTTAATCCTTTTTTACTGAACGTACAATCTTAAAGCCGATGCACGCCACAAAGATACTCATCAACGGACTCAGCAAGTTAAAGAAACTATACGGCAGATACACCAGTGTAGGCACATTCAGTATCGTGGCCTGCGTCATTCCGCATGTGTTCCATGGAATCAGCGGACTGGTCACCGTGACGGCATCTTCTGTAGTTCGGCTTAACAGGCGCGATTCGTATCCGTTCTTCTTATAAATATCCTTGAACATGTTTCCGGTCAGAATAATCGAAATATACTGGTCGGCAGTAGCCAGATTCAGGAACAAACCGGAAGCTACAGTTGCCGCTACCGTACTTGCCAGCTTATGCGTAAAACGTACAAACATACGCGTAATGCTCCCCAACATACCACAGGCCGTCATGGCTCCACCCAGACACATGGCACAGAGAATCAGCCATACCGTATCCATCATACCTCCCATTCCACGGGTGGCAATCAGTTCGGTCAATGCAGGAGTAGAAGCCTGCAGTGATGTACTGCCCGACAAGGCCAGTAACACACCTTTGTATAAAGCTTCCCCTCCGCTCACTCCGTCACCGGCCACTTCACGGAGTACATCTGTCTGGAAAACCAGCATGCACACCACAGCCAAAGCGGTCGATATGAATAAGGTAATAATAGAAGACACCTTACGGGCAATTAATATTCCTGTCACCACCGGCACCAGCAACACCCAGAAAGTAATATGAAAACGTTCCGCCAGTCCGGTAGTAAACACGGCAATCTGCGAACTGTCTGATGCCTCATGCGAAAATCCGGCTATTGTAAAAATAACCAGTGAAATGACCACCGAAGGCACCGTGGTGTACATCATGTAACGGATATGCGTAAACAGCGGCGTATCTGTCACTGAGGAAGCCAAGATGGTCGTATCCGAAAGCGGAGAAACCTTGTCGCCGAAATATGCACCTGAGATAATCGCTCCGGCAATCCATCCCTCATCAAAACCCTGTGCCTTGCCGATACCCATCAAGGCAATACCGATGGTCGCAATGGTGGTCCACGAACTGCCTGTCATGACCGATACCACTGCACAAATCACACAGCACGATACGAGGAAAAATTTCGGATGAATAATCTGTACCCCATAGTAAATCAACGTAGGTACCACTCCCCCTAACATCCAGGCTGCCGAAAGAGCTCCGATAATCAACAGGATAATCAAAGCAGAACTCACACCTGCGATGTTGTTGATAATGGCATGTTCAATATCCTTCCAGCTCACCCCATATCGGCTCATACCCAAAGCCGCACACAAAGCCGTAGTCAGCAACAAACAAATCTGGCTACCTCCGCCCAGCGCGTCAGCCCCCAACAGGCGAATCGTAAAGAAAAGTAATACCACCAATACCGCCACAGGCAGCAAAGACACCAGCGGAGAAGGAATCTTCATTTTTTGCGTCATTTTTATCCGTTTAAGTCTAATTTCATTACTAAATTAATAACGGCTGCAAATTTCCGAATATTTTTCCAATTTTCCATACAAAATCCATATATATTTACATTTTATGCTACAGAAATGAATAAAAATAGATTTCCAATTCATTTATACCAACCGTAAAAGGCCACCGTCCAAAACTTAAAAACTACTAATAACACCCTCAAAGGCCCTTTTCTTCAAGGGTTATTTGTACATTTGTCTGTAATTTGCATAAATAAAGAATGAGTAAAGCCACGCGCATAAAACAAGCCATACGTATCACGGTCATTTCGACACTGGTATTCTATTTCGGTCTGATTGCTCTGCTGAACCTTCCGGCTGTCCAACACCGCATCAGTACGTATGCTGCCCGTGAACTTACCCGTCTTACCCAGGCCGAAGTCAGCATTGGCAATGTAGACTTAGGGCTTCTGAACCGCGTCGTCATCCAGAACGTGCAGATAAAAGACCGGCAGAAGAAAGACATGCTTGGCATTTCGCGCTTTTCCGTCAAGATTGACATTCCCTCTCTCCTCCGTGGAAAAATCCGTATCAGCAGTGTCCAGCTATTCGGACTGGATGCCCGTCTGAACCGTGCCCATCCCAAGGCTCCCCTGAATTGCCAGTTTCTGATTGACACTTTTGCTTCAAAAGATACGACAAAGAGCGAAAAGTCCATCGACCTGCGTATCAATTCCGTGCTTATCCGTCGCGGACAAATCCATTATGATGTGCTGTCGGAATCCAACACGCCCCGCCGGTTCAATCCTCATCACATCGGCATCAGCGAACTTTCGGCAACCATCTCCTTGAAGGCCTTGCAGACCGATTCGCTCAACGCACAAATCCGCCGTATGAGTTTCAATGAGCAAAGCGGATTTCAACTGAAGAAATTTGCGCTGAAGGCTACAGCTACCCCCAAAGGTATCCATTTGCATGACCTGAACCTGAGTCTTCCGGCCACGACGGTAAACATCGACACATTTACCGTAGCGGGAGAACTCACCGCACCCGACTTTATTTCAGATACGCAAACCACCTACATGGGTCGCCTGAATGCCTCGGTCACTCCGGCCGACATTGCCTGCTTTGTCCCTGCACTCCAGCATTTTCAGGACTCCGTACATATCGACCTGGCCTTTCATGGACGGGGAAAACAGGCTCGATGTACCAATTTCTATCTTTCCAGCCCGCACAAAGCACTGGAAATACATGCAGAAGGAATGCTCGACCACAGCAATCCTTCGCAACCGCCTTATTTTTTTGGTCAAATCACACAGGCTGATGCCGACAAAACAGCCATATCCTGGCTCATACATAATTTGAAAGGTACCGCCGCACCTGTACCCGACATCCTGCAGCGTCTGGGCTTTCTCAAATTTCAGGGTGATGTATCGGGATACCCTTCCCGTATCACTGCACACGGTACCCTGCAAAGCGAACCGGGACAGATTAATGCCAATCTGACCATGCATACCGACACCCTGACCCAGCAAAAAAGTTATTCCGGAAAAGTTTCCACCCATAATTTTGAGCTTGGCAAACTACTGGCTAAAAAAGAACTGGGTGAAACCTCTTTTGACCTGGAACTGAACGGACTGCAATACCGAAACCATCAGCCAGAATCGCATATTAAAGGAGAAATCTCTTCTTTAGAGTACAATGACTACCAATACCAGCATATTGCACTGAACGGAAATTTCAAGCCGGGCGGTTTCAATGGTCATCTGTCACTCGACGATGAAAACGGTAAAATCAGCGTAGACGGGAATTTCGTGACCCAACAGGCCGTACCCGACTTCAACCTGCGGGTAAAAGTACGTGATTTTCGTCCCCATAAACTTCAGCTGACGAAAAAATACGAAGATACCGACGTATCACTGAACCTGACGGCAGACTTTTCAGGACATTCCATTGACGATGTCCAGGGAAAAATCAGCCTTGACAGTCTTTCTGTCCGTACGCCCGACGAAGAAGGTAACTACTTCCTTCCCCGCCTGCAGATTGATGCGACACAGCTTACCTCAGAGGCCAAGCAGAAGGAAATACGCATTGACTCCCCGTTCATGACCGGAACCATACAAGGACAATATGCCTACCACACCCTGCTGAAGAGCATGGAGAAAGTAATCCGAAAACACCTCCCGTCTCTGTTCCCGGAAGAGAAACAGAAAAGAAGAAGGAAGAAACCCGCAGAGCCGAACAACCAGTTCCGGTTCCAGTTCCGCATGGAAAACAGTGAATTTCTTTCAAAGGTTTTGAACATTCCGTTCGAGTTGCAGATGCCGGCCACGTTCTCGGGACAACTTAACGACAGCCTCTCACAGATGCGCATCAACGGCTCGATTCCTCAATTCACATATAAAGGGAAATACTACGAATCGGGCACCCTGTTGTGCGAAAGCCGTTCCGACGAACTGCAGTGCCAGTTACGTGCCGGCACCTTGATGAAAAAAGGAGCCATGTTCAATTTCTCCCTCATCACGCGGGCCAAAGACGACAAGCTGCACAGTACCATTTACTGGGGTAACAACACCCAGCTCACCTATAGCGGAAAGATTGACGCCATCGCTTCTTTCCGTCAGGACAGTCTGAAAAGGGTACTCCACACCCGTGTGGACATCCAGCCCAGCCAGGTCATTCTGAATGACACCACCTGGAACATCCATCCGGCTACTGTAGACATCGCAAAAGACAGCATCGAAATACATGACTTCCTGTTTGAGCACCGCGACCAGCACCTGAAAATCAACGGACGACTGGGAAAAACAGAAGCTGACTCCTGTCTGGTAGACCTGAAGAACATCAGCCTGCTCTACATCATGGACATGATTCAGTTCCATGCCGTACGTTTCGACGGAGGCATCAGCGGAAAAGTCCACCTGCGCCACGTGCTTGAGGACCCGGTGATGGAAGCCCGTCTCGATGTGAAAGATTTCTCCCTCAATCATGCCTTGCTAGGACGCGCCGACATCCTCGGCTCATGGGATAAAGAGTTGGGGGGCGTTCGCCTGAATGCCGACATCCGCCGCGACAGTGCCTGCACCACACGGGTCATCGGCTACGTATCGCCCAAGATGAAGGGACTCGACCTCCATATCCAGGCCGGAGGTACCCCTCTCTCCTTCCTGCAACCCTTTGTAGAAAATATATTCAGCAATGTCAACGGAAGCGTGCATGGCGACGTGCGTCTGTTCGGCCCCTTCTCCCAGCTTGATTTGGAAGGGAAAGTCAAGGCGCAGATGCAGATGAAGGTCAACATTCTGAATGCTACTTTCCTGGCTTCGGCCGATTCCGTACACATCGCTTCCGGCTTGTTCCGTTTCCAGAACGTACGCTTGCAGGACACTGAAGGGCATACCGGACTGGCCAACGGAGAGCTGCGGCATACCAAATTAAAGAACCTGAGCTACCAGTTCCGCTTCAATACCGACCGCATGCTGGTATTCCACTCTGAAAAGGAAACTCCGGAATTCCCCTTCTACGGTCATATCTATGCCACCGGAAACGTATTTCTCCGAGGAGGCGACGGACAGCTGAACGTTGACGGAGAAGTCCGTGCCGACAACCAGACCGAATTTGTCTACGTATTAGGAACAGCAGCCGAGGCTACCAACTCCGGCTTCATCACCTTCGTAGACCGTACTCCACGCCGCAAACAAGCTGCTGTCAAGGCCGAAGTGTACCACCCGCTCAACCAGCCCGACAAGCAGGATGACGATGATACACCTACCGCCATCCACATCAATCTGCAGATAGAACCTGCCGAACGCGCCAACATGAAAATTATCATGGACCCTTCGGCCGGAGACTATATTTCTGCCTACGGAACCGGCAACCTGCGCATCAACTTCTTTAATCAGGGCAACTTCCAGATGTTCGGTAACTACAACATTACTGAAGGAATCTACAAGATGAGTATGCAGAACGTCATCCGAAAAGACTTCACCCTGCAGCCCGGAGGTGTGGTATCCTTCAACGGCGACCCCAAAGCTGCCAACCTGAACGTGCAGGCCGTCTATACGGTGAACTCCGCTTCACTGAATGACCTGATAGCCGATGCTTCTTCTTCACGTGGAAACGTGCGGGTAAACTGTCTGCTGAACCTGAGCGGTAACCTCACATCCCCCAACCTGACCTTCGGGCTTGAACTGCCCACTGTGAGCGAGGAAGACCGCGAACTGGTACGCAGTCTCACCAGTACTGAAGAACAGATGAACACGCAGATTATCTATCTGCTGGGAGTCGGCAAGTTCTACACCTATGACTATGCCAACAACACCGGGCAGACCGATGCCACCAGTTCATTGGCCTTCAGCACCCTGTCGGGCCAGTTGAACAACATGCTTTCGCAAGTCATCGACAACCAGAACTGGAACGTAGGTACCAACCTCACCACCGGAGAAAAAGGCTGGAGCGATGTAGAAGCCGAAGCCATCCTGTCCGGACGCTTACTGAACAACCGACTGATAATCAACGGGAACTTCGGTTACCGCGAAAATACCATGCGTAATACGAACTTTGTGGGTGACTTCGAAGCCATCTGGCTACTCACCAAGAACGGAGAATTCCGTCTGCGCGGATACAACCAGACCAACGACCGCTACTTCACGAAGTCCACCCTTACCACTCAGGGCATCGGTATCATGTACAAGAAAGACTTCATGAACTGGAAAGAACTCGTCGACTGGTTCCTCCGCCGCCGGAAAAACCGCAGCAGCCAGCAGAAAGAAAAAGAAGACCAGAAATACCTTCCGCAGGAAGCCCTTCCTGCAGCCAGAGAAAAAAGAGAATCAAACGAAAAATAATTATACAAGAATATGGAAAAAACCTATTACCTGCCCGCCGAATGGCACAAACAAAGCTACATACAGCTTACCTGGCCTCATGCTGATACCGACTGGGCCTATATGCTCGATGAAGTGGAAGCCTGCTTTGTCCGCCTTGCTACCGAAATAGCCAGCCGCCAGCCCCTGTTGCTCGTGGCTCCCGAATTTCCGGCAGCCTTGGCCGACTTCCCCTATCGTGACCAGATTACTTTTGTGAAATGTCCTACAAACGACACCTGGGCCCGCGACCATGCTTTCATCACCCTGCTGGAGAAACACTCCGACCCGCAGTTGCTCGACTTCTGCTTCAACGGCTGGGGCATGAAGTTTGCTGCCCATAAGGACAACCTCATCAACAGTCATCTGTTCAAGACCGGCGTACTTAACGGCGACTACATCAACTGCCGCAACTTCGTGCTTGAAGGAGGTTCCATTGAAAGCGACGGAGAAGGCACCCTGCTCACCACCTCCCCCTGCCTGTTGGCCCCTAACCGCAACGACACCCTCTCGCGCAAAGACATCGAAGCCTACCTGATGGAACGCTTCAACCTGCGTCAGGTGCTCTGGCTGGACTACGGCTACCTGGCCGGTGACGACACCGACAGCCACGTAGACACCCTGGCCCGTCTCTGTCCCGACCACACCATTACTTACGTGCAATGCCTGGACAAGAACGACGAGCACTACGGCGCCCTCCGCTCCATGGAAGACCAGCTCAAGACCTTCCGTACCCTCGACGGAGACCCCTATCGTCTGCTTCCGCTGCCCATGCCCGAAGCTATCTATGACGAAGACGGCGAACGCCTTCCGGCCACCTACGCCAACTTCCTGATTATGAACGAGGCTGTGCTCTATCCTACCTACGCCCAACCGGAAAACGATGCCCGTGCCGCACAGGTACTGACAGAAGCCTTCCCCGGACGTGAAATCGTAGGCGTGGATTGCCGTGCGCTTATCAAGCAGCATGGTTCTCTCCATTGCGTCACCATGCAATATCCTGAATCTGTAAAAAACCAAATAGCACAATGAAACGAACTATCCGTGTCGGCATCGTACAACAGGCTTGTACGAACGACCTCAAACTGAATCTTGAAAAGCTGCACCGCAACATCGCTTCCGTGGCACAGGCCGGTGCGCAGTTAGTAGTTCTTCAGGAACTCCATAACACTCCTTATTTCTGCCAGACAGAAGATACCAATCTGTTCGACCTGGCCGAACCCATTCCCGGTCCTTCTACCGGCTTCTACAGTGAGATAGCCGCAGCCTACCACATCGTGCTGGTCACTTCACTGTTCGAACGCCGTGCCGCCGGACTGTATCACAACACTGCCGTGGTATTCGACACTGACGGAAGCATCGCCGGAAAGTACCGTAAGATGCACATTCCAGATGACCCTGCTTACTACGAGAAGTTCTATTTCACTCCCGGCGACCTAGGATTCGAACCCATCCAGACCTCCATCGGTAAGCTCGGCGTGCAGGTTTGCTGGGACCAGTGGTATCCGGAAGGAGCCCGTATCATGGCCCTGAAAGGTGCTGAACTGTTGATTTACCCCACAGCCATCGGCTGGGAAAGCACCGATACACAGGAAGAAAAGATGCGCCAGCTCGGTGCCTGGGTAACTGTACAGCGCGGTCATGCCGTAGCCAACGGTCTGCCCGTTATCGCCGTAAATCGTGTTGGCCTTGAACCCGACCCTTCCGGCCAGACCAACGGCATCCAGTTCTGGGGCAACAGCTTCGTAGCCGGTCCGCAAGGCGAAATCATCGCCCAGGCCAGCAACCTGAAAGAAGAAAACATGGTGGTAGAAATCGACATGAACCGCAGTGAAAATGTCCGCCGCTGGTGGCCCTTCCTACGCGACCGCCGCATCGATGAATTTGAGCAGCTCACCCGCCGGTTTATTGACTAACAGACAATCACTATATTATGATAAAAGCCATTACTTTTACGTAATGGCTTTTATTTTTCTCATCGTCTATCCCAAAAACTCGGAGTCAGCAGCAGCAATACACCGAAGAGCTCCAAACGCCCTATCAGCATCATGAACGACAACAGCCACTTCGCCAGGTCAGGAAGCGCACTCCAAGAGAATGCTGGTCCGAAGGCACCCAGTCCCGGCCCCACGTTACCAATACTTGATACAGATAGTCCGAAAGATTCTTCCAATCCGATGCCCATGCACATCAGCGCCAGCCAGCATAAAAAGATACAGACAAAATAAAAGAACACAAACGTCATCACCGTGGCAAGCGTACGCTGTGACACCGCCATCCGGTTCATCTTTACCGGCAATACCGCTCTGGGATGCATCAGCCGGTGGAACTCATTTTTCACGTTGCGCAACAAAAGCAGCAGACGCACATTCTTGACACCCCCCGCCGTAGAACCGGCACAGCCTCCTGCCACCATCGTATAAATAAGCAGCAGCCACGTGAAAGGAGGCCACATATTATAATCGTCCGTAGCAAAGCCACACGACGTATGAATGGACGCCACCTGGAAAAGCGATTTCCGGAAAGCCTCCTCCAATCCATAATTATTATACCAATACAAGGCCCCGGTAATTATCAGTGTCACCGCTCCGATAGAAATGAGATACAGCCGGAGCTCTCCATCCTTAAACAACTGTCCGCAACGCCCCTTCATACACATGAAATACAGCGAGAAGTTGATACCCGACAGAATCATAAAGATAGCAATCACATATTCGATAAAAGGAGAATTCCAGTAAGCCACACTGGCTTGCTTGGTAGAATACCCTCCGGTAGCCGTCGTAGAAAAAGCATGACATGCGGCATCAAACAAATCCATGCCGCCAATCAGCAGCAGTACAATTTCTGCCACAGTCAGCACGAGATACACCGTCCACAGACATTGTGCCATGACGCTGATTTTCGGATGAATCTTGTCGTGCGTCACCCCCGTAGCCTCCGCCGAGAAAAGCACCTGATTGCCCACTCCAAAGATAGGCAGTACGGCAATCGTAAAGAACACGATTCCCAATCCTCCAATCCATTGCGAGAAGCTTCGCCAGAACAGCATGCCGTGCGAAAGAGCTTCAATATCATCCAGTATGGTTGCCCCCGTAGTAGTAAACCCCGACATGGTCTCAAAAAACGCGTCGGTCACTGACGGGATACTCCCGCTTATATAAAAAGGCAGCATACCGAAACCTGTGAAAAGCAGCCACGTGAACGCTACGATGCAATACCCGTCACGTCGTGTCACCCGGTTTTCAGCTCCTCTTCCCAATAGAATCAGTCCGCTTCCCACGGCCATATTAATCAATGTCGTGTAAATAAAATAAATATAGTCTTCCTCCCCATAGCACAAGGAAACGCCTGCACATGCCAGAAACATCATTGCCTCCATAAAGAGCAGGATACCCAAGATGCGAAGAATCATCTTCCTGTTAATCAAACTGTTGCCTCGGTTGGCGGTTACATTGACCGCCGTCGATAAAAAATCTTCCATGTAGCTTTATGTGTTTATCTTGCAAACTTACAAAAATTCTCATGAATCACATCGAGAAACACAAGAAATGACACCATAGAAATGATGCCAGACAGAAAAAAGCAAATCTACATGGCCGTATCCTCACCACGCAGAAACTGGCCCCGAAACCGTGACATTTCCGGGCCGCCGCTTGACGGGTTGTCGGGGTTGTCACCGGTTTTTCAAACTTTCTATATACAGGTGTGGAAAAATATAAGCGTTGTATTTTTCCACACCCCGCGTATATACATTTTATAAAAATGCCTGCCAACCCCGACAACCCGTCATGATTTCCTTTCCGGAACTCCCCGAAAACGCCCTTGCGTTTCGAATCAAACGCCCTTGCGTTTGAAGTAAAACGTACTTGCGTTTTATCTCAAATGCACTTGCGTTTCAGGTAAAACGCCCTTGCGTTTTTCTCACGCCCCGCCCTGTACCCCATACATTGTTCCAGAATTGTTACAAAATCCGCCAATATGCCCACTTTTTCATTGATTTCCACCCTTTTCACCGATAAAAACCCCTCTATAAGTTGAATAAACCAAAAATAAGGCTTAATTTTGCAGCCGATTATTGGCCGCTGTGTTTACCGCCCCCAATCCATAGCTGGGAGTGGTAACGGCGAAGCACACCCTATGCGCAGGGAAATTCCTTTAGAAAAATCATAACAAAACCCAATGAAAAGATGAAGATACGCAAAGTAGTCTGTATGCTGACGTTGTCCACCCTGCTGGTGAGCGGGTGTACGTCTTACCAGAAATCGCTCTACCTTCAGAACGAACAAGTGCTCAATGAATCCCTTGAAGGACAACTCTATGACTTCCGCATCATGCCCAAGGACGAACTTACTATTGTAGTAAGCACCACCGACCCTGAAGCTTCGGCTCCTTTTTACCGAAAAATCGGACAAAGTAAGGAAGGGGGAAGCAGTTCCATAAATACACAAAGCACAAACCTACTCGCCTATCTAGTTGACAATCAAGGATGTATTGACTTCCCTGTATTAGGTATAATCAAAGTTATGGGTCTGACCAACCGCGAGTGTGAAGCCCTAATTCGCGAAAAGCTCCAGCCTTACCTGAAGGAAGTACCCAACGTAACCGTGCGCACCTCCAACTACAAGTTCAGCGTATTGGGTGAAGTCAATTCACCCGGCACCTACAGTACCGATGCCGAAAAAGTCACCGTCTTCGAAGCCCTGGCACAAGCAGGCGATATGACCCTCTTTTCGGTGCGCGACGACGTACAGTTGCTCCGCGAAGATTCCACGGGCATACGCCGGGTGTACCACCTCGACCTTACTCAGGCAGACGTAGCCCTATCGCCCTACTTCTACCTGCAACAGAACGACGTGCTGTATGTAAAACCTACCAAGGCAAAAGTGAACTCCAACACTTTCAGCGGCAACGCCTCCATGTGGCTCACCTTACTGAGTGTAGTCACTTCTATCACTACTTTTGTATTGGCATTAACCAAATAAAAACCACACAAACCTATGGCAGAAGAAACCAAGAACTACCTGCTGGAAGAAGACAACGAGACTTCCGGCTTCGATTATAAAGCGTTTTTAGTCAAACTCCTGATGTACTGGCCCTGGATATTGGGGTGCGTAGCAGTAGCCTTGATAGGAGCCTTTTTCTACCTCAAGACCCTGACCCCTCTCTACACCGTCAGTTCATCCGTCCTGATTAAGAACGAAAGCAAGGGAGGAGCAAGTGGAGCCAATCTGGAAGATTTGGGATTTGTATCCACTTCCACCCAGAGCTTTGACAATGAGCTGGAAATCCTGCGTTCACGCACCCTGATTAAGAAAGTAGTGACCGCCCTCGACCTCTATGTCAGCTACTCCGTGCCCGGTCAGTTCCGCGACACTGAGCTTTACAAGCAGTCGCCCGTCAAGGTATGGGTTACTCCCGAAGAAGCCGAACGTATGGGCTATGCACAGGTCAAGATGTCTTTCCGCAACCAGCAACTCCATGAAGTGCTGGTAGAGCACAACGGACAGGAATGGAAAAAGACCGTGGAAAGCCTGCCTACCGTATTCTCTACACCTGCCGGTGTATTCACTTTCTCGGCAGCCGATTCTACATTGCAAACCCTTCAGCCTGTTCCTGAAATGATTCAGGCTACCGTCGTATCGCCTACAAGTGCCGCCGCTTCCTTCCGCAGCCGGCTCACCGTAGCCCCTGGCGGAAGAGGTACCACCATGGCCCTGCTCACCATCACCGGTAGTCAGGTGCCCCGTGGCGTAGACTTCCTGAACAAGCTGGTAGAAGTCTACAATGAAGAAGGAAATAACGATAAAAACGAGGTTGCCGCCAAGACTGCCGAGTTCATCGACGAACGTATCCGCATCATCAACAAGGAATTAGGTACCACCGAAAGCCAGTTGGCCAGCTTCAAGCAGCGGGCAGGCGTAGTCGACATCACCACCGATGCCAGCCAGGCCGCCAGCGAACAGGCAGGATACGAACGTGCCTACGCTGAAAACGAAGTCCAAATCAGCTTGGTTAATCACCTGAAGAGCCACATCCTGAATGAAGCTAACCAGTACGAAGTAATCCCTGCCAATATCGGACTAAACAACAGCGATTTGAACACCGTGGTACAGAACTACAACCAGATGCTGATTGAGCGCAAACGCTTGCTTCGCACCTCGCACGAGGACAACCCCGCGGTGCAGAGCCTAAACGCCAGCATCGACGTGATGCGCAACAGCGTGATGGCTGCCATCCAGACTGCTGAAAAAGGCCTGCTTATCAATCGCCAGGCCCTGCAGGTCCAGACCCGCAAGTATGCCGGCAAGGTAAGCGATGCCCCCGTACAGGAAAAAGAATACCTCAGCATCTCGCGCCAGCAGGAAATCCAGGCCAACCTCTACCTGATGCTGCTGCAGAAACGTGAGGAAAACAACATCACCCTGGCTTCCACCGCCAACAATGCCCGTGTCATCGACGAACCTTTGGCAGGCGGCCAGTTCTTCCCTACTCCCTCCCAGACCTACACCATGGCATTGGGAATAGGCCTGATGCTCCCCATCGGCATTCTTTTCCTCTGGAGTCTGCTTCAATTCAAGATACAGACACGCGGCGATGTAGAGAAAATCACCAATCTTCCGATTGTGGGCGACATCCCGCTCACTCCGGAAACGTCTGGAGGCGCCATCGTAGTCCATGAGAACCGCAACGACCTGATGGAAGAAGTGTTCCGCTCCGTTCGTACCAATATCCAGTACATGCTCCAGGAAGGACAGAAAGTCATTCTCTTTACCTCTACCACCTCCGGTGAAGGAAAGAGCTTTACCGCCGGTAACCTGGCCTGCAGTTTGGCCTTTATGGGCAAGAAAGTCATCATTGTGGGGCTCGACATCCGCAAGCCCGGACTGAACAAGGTGTTCCATATCTCCCGCCATGGAGACGGCATCTCCCAGTTCTTGGCAGACCCTGAACATACTGATTTACGCAGTCTCTGCCAGGTATCCACCATCTCGCCCAACCTCTACATCCTGCCGGGCGGACACATTCCACCTAACCCCACCGAACTAGTGGCCCGTCAGGCCTTGGAAGAGGCCATTGCGCGCATGAAGCAACATTTTGACTACATCATTTTGGACACCGCCCCCATCGGTATGGTAACCGATACCCAGCTTATCGCCCGTGTGGCTGATCTGAGCGTGTACGTCTGCCGTTCCGGCTACACCTCTAAGAGCGAATTCAAGCTTATCAACGAGCTGAAGCAAAACGGTAAGCTGCCCCACCCCTGTGTGCTACTCAACGGCATCGACATGAACAAGCGCGAAACCGGTTCCTACTATGGCTACGGCAAGTATGGCAAATACGGGCACTATGGTTACGGAAAGAAATACGGTTATGGCTACGGTTATGGCTATGGCCAAAAGAAATAACTAGAGCAAAGTCTTTCCCACGGGATGGGAGAGAAAAATTTTTCATATTTAGAACTCCAGCCGATGTGAATCGGCTGGAATTTACCTAACATATCTTACACTAATTAAAGTTATTAGTAATCAAGATAAGAACAAGGATTCATGGCAGAAACACTTAAACAACAAACAAAAAAAGGACTTTACTGGAGCGCATTAAAGAATTTTGCGAATCAAGGTATGCGTTTTACTTTCAGCATAATTTTAGCTCGTTTACTTTCTCCAGATGCTTATGGTGTTATTGGAATGTTATCCATATTTATATGTATAGTCAGTAGTTTTATTGATTGTGGATTTTCACAGGCTCTAATAGCTAAAGCAGATAGAACCCAAAAAGATTTTTCTACAGAGTTTTGGTTTAATATAGGTGTAGGAATTATTGGTTATCTAATATTATTTATATTATCGCCATACATTGCCCAATTTTATAATATGCCAATCTTATCGCCTATTTTAAAAGTAATAGGAATTGGAATTATCATCAATTCATTATGCGTCGTTCAAGATGCTCAATTTGCCATTCGACTAGATTTTAAGACTCCAGCAAAGATTAGTATAACGACACAATTAGCGTCTGGAATAATCGGTATCATTATGGCATACTATGGATGTGGCGTTTGGGCTTTAGTCTTCCAACAAATTGGAGGTAACATTTTAAATGCAATTCTTTTATGGATTCTTGCAGGATGGAGACCTACAATGGAATTTTCTAAGAATTCTTTTAATTATTTGTGGGGATATGGTAGTAAGGTATTAGGTTCCTCTCTCGTCCAACAAATTTATGACAATCTATATCCTCTAGTTATAGGCAAGTTTTTTGACTCAAGGCAGCTAGGTCTCTATTCTCGTGCAAATGGATTTGCAACACTTCCATCCACAAATTTAAGTGGTATTCTTGGAGGAGTCACTTTTCCGGTATTAAGTAAACTAAACAATGATCGAGTAAAACTAATTTCAGTTTATAGAAAAATGATCAAATGTACAGCCTTTCTTGTATTTCCCCTTATGATTGGTATGTCAGCAACCTCAGAGCCATTAGTGAAGGTTTTTCTCAATGAACAATGGCATGAATGTATTATTATGTTGCAAATAATATGTTGTGCATTAATTTGGCAGCCTTTAAGTTTCCTACAAATAAATGTTCTAAAAACTATTGGAAGAACTGATATAATTTTAAAACTAGAAATTATGAAACGTTCTGTCGGTCTAATTACTATTTTTGCTTCTATACCATTCGGCGTTGTGGGCATGTGCTGGGGTTTCGTTATATTTTACATTTACTGTTTTACATTGAACACAATGTATACAAGTAAAGCATTGAAGATATCTTTAATACAACAAATAAAAGATATTTTACCTATATTATTAAATGCAGTTCTTATGGGACTAATAGTATATGTTTGCACACAGCTTTTACATATTTCTTTATTATTTATATTAATAATAAGCATTTTAATCGGGATTGTATATTACTTTATCTCAGCGAATCTATTTATGAAACAATTGTTGTATGACACTATTTCTATTATAAAAAAGAATTGATTTTATGGTAAAGATAAAAGCTCAAATAAAGAAATGGATATTCAAGATATTTTTTCCAAATAGTGATTTAACCTTAGAACAAGTTTTTATTAATGAAGCAATCCGTTTTTGGCAGTTAACTTCTCGTTACAATGCTTCTCATCATACCGATGAAGACATTGAAAAAATGCAATATGTTATATTGCGTGAAAATCATGTAATAGAAAAGGGTATGTCTATGAGAAATCCCAGAAAAGGTTTTGGGCAGGAGAAAGTAAAAAAGCTGTTAGAGCATTTAAAGAAATACAATTCTTTGTATGGAAAAGATGATAAAGAATTCTTGAGGTATCCGCTTTCAACCATCTTTTCTTATATTGAGTATACAGAGAAACAAGAGGTTAGTATTGATGATATTAAAAATGACTTTAATAAATTAATTCACAACCTTCAACCTTTTAATTTAACAAGTGTACATGCTGGAATCAGAAAGGTTACTAAAGAAGAAATACTAAGTAAATGTAATACCAGTTTTGAGTCCTTGTTATATAGTAGACATTCTATTCGATATTTTTCAGATAAACCTCTTAATCAAGAACTTATAATTAAAGCATTAGAATTGGCTCAACGTACTCCTTCTGCATGCAATCGACAGGGATGGAAAACTCATGTTTTTGAAGGTGAAGATAGTATCAAACTGATCAAATGGCAAGGAGGCTGTAGAGGTTTTGAAAATGAATTGAAACACTCTATTTTAGTTACGGCAAATTTGAAAGCATTCCTTTATTATGAAGTTCATCAGGCCTATATAGATGGAGGTTTATATGCTATGAATTTGATAAATGCACTACATTCTTTAGGTTTAGGATGTATTCCATTATCATGTGGATTTGAATCATGGAAATTACAACAATTAAAGGATTTTGATATTCCAGAAAATGAAGTACCTATTGTAATTATTGGTTTTGGTCATTTATTAGATGAATTTAATGTAGCTATATCTACAAGGAAGCCTATCAGTATTACTAATACTTTTCATTGAATGAAATCAGATACAATCTCTATCGGGCGAGGAATCTGCATTATCTTAATGGTTATGGCACATAGAGGTGCTCCCATATGGATAACTCGCTTTATCTATATGTTTCATATGCCTTTCTTTTTTATTATCAGCGGATTCTGTTTGAAAAATACTTATTTTACCCAAACGAAATTATTTTTAATAAAACGTATAAAAGGTTTGTATACACCTTACATAAAATGGAGCTTAATATTCCTATTGTTTCACAATGTATTTTTCTATTTTCATTTTTATGACAAGCAATATGGATATGTAGCCTTAGATGGTAATTCACAAGTTCCTCAATCACTATATAAAATCGAAGATTTTATCTCGCATGGCGTAACTATTCTTACTCAAATGAATGGACACGAACAATTATTAGGGGGATATTGGTTTTTGAAAGAGTTATTATTGGGTTCCATTATTGGTTTTGTAATATGTAAATATGTATCACCAATAAACAGAGTTAAGAATTATCCTATCTGCTCGATTATTTCAATAGTAATATTATTAATAGCAAAAGGTTCACACATTACATTGCTTTGGTTAAACTGGGTTACCCTGTTTTCTACTTTTTATTACTGTGTAGGATATGACATAAAGAGATTGGGTGTGAGTATCAAAAGTTGTTATACTTTTCTTCTTATTCTGCTGAATTCAACTTGCAAATGCAACAGAATTCTGATTAATAATTTGTTTAAATTT
>ERZ780212.723-NODE-723-length-30757-cov-7.035731_pt1 | contig 30757 bp, 26 predicted proteins | sample MGYA00511364_ERZ780212 | MGnify/ENA primary metagenome ERZ780212 (study PRJEB29588, sample SAMEA2147991) | human gut metagenome | biome: human gut; feature: human-associated habitat; material: faeces | place: Denmark | collected 2008/2010 ... | reverse complement strand
AAAGGAATACAGAACTCCGCAATCTATAATACCTTTATAGAAACCTGCAAACAGGTAGGTGTCTCCTTCAGGGATTACTTCTGCAGGCTGCTCAGAGAATTAAAAAAGGGAAGAACGGATTACGAAAACCTGCTTCCCATGACAATATGCAAATAATAATCGTTAAATTTGTGGATTCTTTTTTAGACGGGTGCCGACTGGCACCCGTCTAAAAGGGGATACCCTAAAATTGGAAGTTTACTAGAGGATATAAAATCGTTGCAAATAGTGCAGCAGACCGTCGTTAATATATGCAATAGCTTGTAAGGATCATAGGCTTAAGCAAAAGATTATCAAAAAAGATGAGAAGCTATAAATTTATTACTCTTCTTAAAAAGAATACATATGAACTAAATTTGTACTCTAACCCATTAAATTATGTGCTAATAGCATGTCTCCCCTATTTTGTATCAAGATGTTTCCTTGAATCAAATGTGACATCCATTTTCCTATTCCTTATTCGATTTATTTTTACAACAGCAGAAGCACTTCTGGTGTCCCTTCTCCTAAAGAGAGTATTTAAAAGAAAATAAATGATTTATATGCAAAAATATGATTATCTTATTGTTGGTTCCGGATTATTTGGATCCACATTTGCGTACCGAGCCAAACAACTGGACTTTAAAGTTTTAGTGATTGACAAACGTCCACATTTAGGTGGAAACATTTATTGTGAAGAAGTAGAAGGTATTCAAGTACATAAATATGGTGCCCATATCTTTCATACTTCAAACAAAAAGGTTTGGGATTTTGTAAATTCGATTGTAGAATTCAATCGCTACACTAATTGCCCTGTAGCAAATTATAAAGGAGAACTGTATAATTTGCCTTTTAACATGAATACATTTTATCAGTTATGGGGAGTCAAGACACCCGTTGAAGCACAGGCCAAAATTGAAGAACAGCGAATGGAGGCTATTCAAACATTAGGTAACCGCGAACCACAGAATTTAGAGGAACAAGCATTATGTCTGGTAGGAAAAGATATTTTTGAGAGGCTTATTAAGGAATATACAGAGAAACAATGGGGACGCTCTTGCAAAGAGTTACCAGCTTTCATCATTCGCCGATTACCAGTACGCATGGTATATGACAATAATTATTTCAACGATAAATATCAGGGTATTCCTATCGGAGGATATAATAAACTAATTGAAGGATTACTCCAAGGAGTAGAATGCAAAACAGATGTTGATTTTTTCCATTCTGAATATCGTGATTGGAAAAAAATTGCAAAAAAGTTAGTATATACTGGTGCTCTCGATGAATATTTCGATTACTCGCTTGGGAAACTGGACTGGCGTACAGTTTCATTTAAAACACGAATAGAAGATACAGCAAATTATCAGGGAAATGCCGTAGTAAATTATACCAGCCATGAGGTTCCTTATACACGTGTAATTGAGCACAAACACTTTGAACATTTCGGCCAAGACGTATATAATTTACCTAAAACTGTAATTAGTGAAGAATACTCCACAGAATATCAGCCCGGCATGGAACCTTATTATCCGGTAAATGATGAGCGAAACGACGCATTGGCAGAGGCATATCGTAAACTGGCAGCTAAAGAGGAAAATGTGATTTTCGGAGGACGTTTGGCTCAGTATAAATATTATGACATGGCTCCAATAGTAGAACAAGTATTAGCACTGTCGATAAATTAAAGCAGATGGAAAAGTTACTAACACTCATAATCCCTACCTATAACATGGAAAAACTTTTGGATCGATGCCTTTCATCATTGGTTGCAAAAGACAATTCTTTGTTTCAACAAGTAGAAGTATTGGTAGTGATTGATGGAAGTAAAGACAGAAGTAGTGAAATTGCCCACAGGTACCAAGATCGTTATCCTGCGGTTTTCCGCGTAATCGATAAAGAAAATGGGAATTACGGTTCATGTGTTAACAGAGGATTAAAAGAAGCTACTGGAAAATACATCAAGGTACTCGATGCAGACGATTATTTCAATACAGAAGCTTTTACTCAATATCTTGCAACAATAAAAAATCAGGATGCCGATTTGATTATTACATCGGGAACAAATGTGACCGAGCAAAATGAACCAATGCTAAAATGGAGATTTGATTATGAGCCAAACAGAATGTATCCGATTGAAGACTTAAAACGAGTATGGATACACGAAGTAACTCATAAGACTGCACTTTTAAGAGAAATAGGCTATGTACAGACTGAGGGAATCAGCTATACAGATGAAGAGTGGGTCTTTTATCCCATAAGCATGGTAAAGACGTTTTTCACACTTAATCTCGATTTATACCAATATACAGTAGGTCGGGAGGGGCAAACAATGAATCCTGCTGTATGGAGCCGTAGTATGAAGAATGAGATACAGGTATCAAAAGGATTCTTTGCTTATCTGACTACTCATACAGATTTAGGACGTGCTAAGAGCTTTTATCAGTCGAAAATGGAAACCCGAATGCAAGGCTTTTATTATCGAGCCTTAGTGGAATGTAGTTTGTATCGAAACCACGAATTGATAGATTTTGACAAGTGGATAAAAAAGAATCACATTCAATGGTACCAAAGTGCAAATCGTTATTGTACACAGGATGGCAAATTCAGTTTTGTCAAGCAATGGCGAGCTTATGATTATGGTACTTGGGGAATATGCTGTTTCAAGATTTACAGGTGGTATCTGAACATAAGGAACTTGAAAAATAAACTGATAAAATAATGGAAATATCAATCGTTATACCCATATATAAAGTTGAAAAGTATTTACAACGCTGTATTGACTCAGTACTCAGTCAAGACTTTACAGATTGGGAAATGATACTGGTAGACGATGGCTCACCTGACAGATGTCCGGAAATATGCGACGAAAATACCCATAATGATTCACGTATTAAAGTAATTCACAAAGCCAATGGAGGTTTGATTTCCGCACGACAAGCAGGAGTGCGAATAGCAAGCGGAAAGTATTTGATGCACCTGGATAGTGATGACTGGCTTCAACCTAAAGCATTATCTACCTTGTATAATCAAATTATCAAAGGCTATGACATGGTACGAGGTGGTGCACAACGTATCACACCGGATGGAAAGGTAATTCCACTAGAAAGCTACAAAATAACTAACGGTGAAGTAATAGGCAGTGAAGAATTCCTGATAAACATCTATACCGGTAAAGTAGCACCCTATTTATGGGGGGCTTTGTATCGGGCTAATTTATTTGATGATACAGTGTTCGATGAAAGTATTGAGAACAAAATCAGTTTGGGTGAAGATGTGGTAACCAATATGTTGGTGGGCATGAAGATTAACAAAGCATTGTATATAGAAGATGTAGTTTACAATTACGCCTATAACCCTAATAGCATTATGGCTTCTTCAGCTGTATCTGATGACTATGGAAAACGTCTGGAAAGTTTGCTTTACAGACGGATAATCAGTAAATATCCTGAATTAGAGAGCTGGCGTTTTGCTAAATATGCTTCTTATACTTTTACAGCCTGCTGTAATCCAAACTATGGTTTTAGCGGTTATTACGATAAAGATGTACAATATTTAAAAGATCCACTTTATGCGGATAAAATACGAGAACTTGTGCCAGCTAAATTTTTACGTTTTGCTACATGCAAGCCTTTGTATAAGTTGTACACATGGGCTTATCGTACTGCTCTTAAAATTATAAGAAGCAAAAAAAGAAGAAAAGAAAAACTAGTGTAATGCTATCGAAACACGAATATGTGTGTGTTACCTATAAATTTATAAAACATTAAAAACCAACTTAACTCTAAAAAAGTGAAAGTCGTATATATCCATTCCTCCTATCGTCCCAATGATCTTATCGGAAACTGGTTCGAAGAGACTAAAAAATATTGCAAATCAACAGGTGGTGATGCCTATTTTGTAATCAAATTCACACATAAAGAAACACAACCGAATGATATTGTGGTAGGTGGTTCTGTATCGTGTGGTATTCATGCACGTATGTTTAATTACTTTGGTTTGCAAGATATGTTCTCCTATTTTGCGACACGCAAGTTATTAAAGCAACTTGATGAAATAAAACCAGATATTATTCATTGTCATGTTATTAATGACTGCTTCTTACACATGGGGCTATTCGTAGACTATGTAAATAAGCGTAACATTAATGTTGTGTGGACTTTTCATGACGCACGTGTTTTGACGGGAATGTGCCCCTGTCCCATCTATACAGGCTGCAATCAATGGAGAACTGATTGTAAACATTGCCCAAAAGACAACCGTTTCCTTGCACCAGCCCATGAAATAATCAATTTATCTAACTGGGTACACTGTTATCGAAAACACACAATTGGACGCATAAAACACTTGACTATAGTAACCCCCTCAAAATGGATGGCAGGATTAGTCAATGAATCCTATCTTAAACAGAATCGTTGTATTGTAATTAACAATGGAATTAATCACAACGTATTTAAGAAAATACAATCAGACATACGAATAAAATATGGAATAACTGAAGAAAAGAAAATACTGCTTACCGTAGGAAACCCAATCGGAGAACTAAAAGGAAGAAAATATTTACATCGTCTAATAAGCGAACTACCTCAAGAACGTTATGAATTTGTGATGGTAGGATGTAACGAGACTGATATGGAAACATATAAACAGGTAAGCAATGTCTTAGCTTTTCCTCGTATAAATCGTGATAAACTTATAGCATTCTATAATGCGGCAGATTTATTTGTAAATACCACTTTAGCAGATAATTTCCCAACAGTGAATTTAGAAGCACAAGCATGTGGTTGCCCAGTTGTAGCTTTTGACAGTGACGGAACTCCTGAAACAATTGATCCTAAATGTGGAAAAGTAGTGCCTCGTAAAAATTACGAAGCTTTAAAGCAAGCAATTCTTAACTTCAACTATGATGGTGCCAGAGAAGCAGCTATTTCTTTTGCATCTCAATTTAATCAGCAGAAATGCATTGAACAATACATCAAACTCTATAACGAACTTCTTTAATATGAAATAAATCACCTAACAAGAAGAAATAGTTGTAATAATAAACGAACTATGAATATTATAATTAGTCTTGCAACAAAAGACTTTCAAATCGTAAAAAAAGTGGTCAGATATTGCCGACTTTATTTACAAACCGAAGAAGAGTCTATTTTCTTAATAACTAAAATAGAAAATAAGATTCTTTTTCAGCATTCATGGATAAAACAGAATCATGTTACACTTATAGATGAAGATAACATGATACCGGGTTTATCATTTGCAAAAGTAAAAGAATATCTTGAAGTTCATTTCCAAAAAGGGACTCATATATATCCTGGATGGTACTTACAACAATTCTTGAAAATGGGCTTTGCCTTAACTCCGTATGCTGGAAAGGAATATCTGATTTGGGATAGTGATACGATACCACTCCATAAGTTATGTTTTAAAGATAAGGACAAATATTTACTGACGGTAAAGACTGAGAACCATACACCTTACTTTGATACAATGCAACGTATATTCGGATTTGGCAAGCTATGTGATCGTTCATTTATTGCTGAACACATGCCTATAAAAACCTCGATTATGCAAGAGCTGATAAGTCGGATAGAAAAAGCTGAAGTGTCTGGGGCTAATTGGTTTGAGAAAATTATAAATGCAACAAGTGGAACAGACGAACAAGCATTTTCAGAATTTGAAACTTATGGGAATTACTGTTTCAAATATCATCCGGAGATATTTGAGACACGCCCTCTAACCACTATGCGTACAGCCGGTTTACTTTATGGTCGTGGAGTAACAAACAGGCAGTTGGCATTGCTGGATAAAATGGAATTTGATACAGCATCTTTTGAGCTTAGACATATTCCAGATTTTCCAAAGAATATAACTAATTGGACAGAGCGAATTTTTTTAGCAGTTTTACGTAGACTAAAAATAGTAAAATGATAAAAATAAGTATTATAACAGTAAACTTCAATAACTTATCTGGTCTACAAAAAACCATGAAAAGTGTATTGTGTCAGAAATACACAAACATGGAATATATTATTATTGACGGAGGTTCTACTGATGGAAGTAAGGAGTTTATTATAAGCCACAAAGATAAGCTGTCTTATTGGTGCTCTGAAAAAGACAAAGGTATCTATGATGGGATGAATAAGGGAATTGCCAGAGCTACAGGAGAATATTTATTATTCTTAAACTCTGGAGATTATTTTAGTTGTTCAACCACTCTCAATGATGTTTTTAGAGAGAGAAAGTACGATGAAGATTTATTAATCGGTCGTCAATTATATATTAATAATTTGGGTAAAAAAGGAATATCACCTAAATTAAGAATATCTGATTTCTCAATTACATATTTCTTAAGCTCAACAATCCCCCACCAAGCCACTTTTATAAAAAGAGATTTATTTGAGGAAATAGGATATTATGATATTAACTATAAAGTATCTGCTGACTGGGTATTTTGGATTAAAGCTATAATTGAAAACAAATGTACGATTAAACTTATAAATGAAAAAATCTCCTACATGGAGGTAGGTGGAGTTTCTGCTAATATGGAAAAGTGCTATCAGGATATGAGTAATTATATGGAAGAATGTCTAAATAATGGTTACATTACCTGGCAGGATATTTTTAAGTACTCAACCCAAGGAAGAATGCAAGAATATTGCGGCAGAAACAGGCTATTAAATCTAATAAATAAAATTATTGTAGGGATAGGTAAAAGAATATAAGATTTGAGCATGATTGAGTTTTTAAAAGAATTATGGCATGATTTAAAACTTGTATGGAAAAGCAAGTTTAAATATATGTTGATTTTATTCGTTGTATGGCTGTATCGCATAGATTTTATGCCTGATACAGGTGGAGGACTAGCTAAAGTGATTCAGGTTGTGTCCGTTTTTGGATTGTTATACCAAATGAGGAAATACTCTCGGAACATCATGACTGTTACTTATTCCCATACCAATACAGCCATAAAAAGTTGTTTATGGCTGTATACCTATGCTTTAGTTAGTACACTTTGGGCATATATGCCATCAATGGCATTCTTTCTATCTTTTCAGAATCTGGTAATGATTATGCTCATGGTATGGTATTTTAGCCAGTTTCGTGACTTTACCAGCATGGAAAAAGGATTTATCTTTTTTGCACTGTCAATCGTAATATTTGAATCAATCTTTTACCGGGTCTTCAATCCTTCTGTAATGATTCATTTCCTGGGAAGTGCTTCATCCGGAGCTTTATGCTTTGTATATTGCGCAACGGAATGGATGAAAGCGCAAGAACAAAAACGCAGACTTTTTTTGAGAAATGCCATGTTCATTGCCTTCATATTGATGCTCACATCAACAAGTTCTGGGGCAAATGCGTCTGCGCTGTTTGGTTTTTCCCTTGCCTGTCTGTTTGCAGGAAAGGCTATATGGGCAACTCTTATTATGGGATGTGCATTATTTTTATTTTTCAATCAAGACATGATTAATGAAATCATCCTGACTTTAAATCCGGGAAAAACCATGGAGATGATAGAATCGGGAAATGGACGAGAAACAATATGGGAGGCTTTGTTACAGAATGCAAACCAACAACCTATTTTCGGATGGGGATTTGCCTGTATTGAACGCACGGTACAAAATGTATTACAAGGTCAAATATTGAGTGATGCTCACAGTAACTATATAGGAATGTATGGTAGTTTAGGCATAGTGGGGTTAGCGTTGTTTATCAGCCATATCATATTTGCTACTTTTACCGCATTTATCAACAGAGTAAAACCTGGCTATTTAGGATTGTTTACGGCAATTGCAACAGCCACAATGAACGGTTATTCTTACGGATTCCTATCTGGAAAAACCTGTTCTATCACAGTAATATATTTTGCATTGATAGTTCTGACTTTGCTATATCGTAAGGTACCATATCGAAAAATTAAGACAGATAATGAATAAAATCCTAAGTGATAAAATAAGAGTCATAAGCTTTCTCTGCACTGTGATGGTAGTGTTCAGGCATAGCCTCAATCTGCAAGCTTTCGGTTTAAGCAGCTATGGAAATCCGCATGTAGCAATCATTGAACATGGAATATCGAAGATTACAGAAGTAGCAGTACCTTATTTTTTTATTATATCGGGCTATTTTTTCTTACGATACTCTTACTATGGCAACGGTGAATATATGACCATGGTAAGAAAAAAAATACGAACATTATTTGTTCCATTCCTATTTTGGAACATCGTGGGAGTCTTCCCTCTCCTGCTAATGCACCAATTTGTGTTTGAAGATACTCCCTGGAAATATATCCTACAATTATTGAATAGTGATTGGAACGGAGTGTTATGGTATGTAAGGGATATCATGACCATGATGGCATTAGTTCCATTGTACTCATGGATATTTACAGTAAATAACCGTTGGTTGTATACAGTTTTATTTATACTCTTGTTCATAAACTGGTGGCCTGTGGAATGTAGATGGGTTTCCTCAGAAGGTATATTTTTTTTCTTTTTAGGAGGCATCTTACAGAAGAATGGTGAGATTTTAAACAAACGTATGCCAAAGGCAGTATTGTTTGCAATAGGGAGTGCATGGATGATATCCTGTTTTTGTTTCCCTTTTTATTGGCCAATACATCGTTATAACACCTTATTGGGATTAGTAGTAGTCTGGCAATTATTTCATTATATTCCCAAACGACTTTCAGCGTGGATATTGAATGTATCTGCTTATTCTTTTTTCATCTATGTAACACATATTTTTATTATAAAATCTATGAAAGCGGGAGTAGCTCACTTCTTTTTCAGAAATGAAACAGTCGCTTTGGTTTCATATATTATATTGCCACTACTTACAACAGGAATAGCCTTATATTTAGGAAAATTCTTCAATAAATATCTACCTGCAGCATTTAATATAGTAACGGGAGGAAGAAGCTAAAATCTACATATACTTTGTAATTAGAAAAGTAAAATTATCGCATGTTATATATTTTCCTTATACTGTTTATTGCTTTACTATTTGTTTATAGACAAATAACGGCTAATGAAAATGTATCATTGAAAGATTTCAATTTACAAGAGACTTTGTCTTTACGTGGACTGTTGGCAATATGTGTCATGCTTACTCATTTATGCCCTTACCTAATAAAAGAAGCACCGCTATTAATTGACTTCTGTTTATGGGGGCCTCCTTCTGTCGCTACTTTCTTCCTGCTTGCCGGTTATGGTTTAGGTTATTCCTATCAAAAAAAAGGAGATGGGTATTTACAGAGTTTTTTCAAGAAACGATTGCTAAGATTATTGTGGCCGTTACTCTTTATGACTATAGTCTTTCAAGGCTTTAAAATATATCATAATAATTTCGACTGGATAGCAATGCTTACATCCCCCTCGCCTATGTCGTGGTTTATTTATGCATTAGTTATCTGGTATGTTGGATACTATTTCTCTTTTAAAATAGGAAAGATACGCAAAGTACAATTAGGACTTATTTGGGGATTTACATTAGTTTACTTAGCCATTACTATTTATTTGAAACAGTATTATTTTTATATATCTATCTTGCCTCTACCAATAGCCATTACCTATGTATTTTACGAAGGTAAGGTAAAAACAATTATCTCAAATCATGCAAAAGTTATATGGTGGGTAGTAACAACAGTCGTACTTGTTGTAATGGGATATGCAATAGCTGGTCAAAATAATGTGAAACTACCAGGATGGGGAATACCTGTTTATACGCTGGTTCCTTGTGTTCTTGTGTATATTACTTATTATCTGGGAGGCTGGAAAAATAAACTCATAAAATTCCTAGGAGAAATTTCTTATGAATTTTATATTGTACATGGATTTATAGTAATGCTGCTAGGCAATTGTCACATTCTTGGAATGACAGGATATATGAATGCCATAGCTGTGATTATTCTGATTTTTGGGTTAACAACATCTACAGCTTGGATACTATCTAAATTATGTGCGAGTATTAATAATATGATATGATAAAAAAACAGATTATAAAATTGGTATTGACTTTTTTTCTGAATTTTAACCACCGAAACTATGCAGACCAATTGTGATATATACTAGTGGAATTGATGAATACATTAAACTGACAAAGAACTATGCTGCAATATATTAATCAGCATCGACAAATAACCCCTTTTATTCACATATTCAAATGTTATTACACATCGAGTAATTTTACATGCAAACTATTAATTTACAGATAAAATAGCACAAGGGAATGAAAAGGATTTTATTATAATTGCATCATAAAAGAAAATGTTTGTCAGAAAAACCGAAAATATTAATTGAAATGATAAAAACTGAAAATAGAATTATGAGAGTCTTATATTGTAATCCTAGTTTTTGGGATTATCGCTTGCCGTTTTATAACCGTTTAAATGAATTATTTAAAGGAGAATTTTATGTAATTTACTCTTCAAAAAGATACATAGGAAGAGAGAAGTTGTTGAATAAAATAAAAAATGTATTAGGTAAAAATGCATTGCCTTATGAAAATGAACCGATGTTTGATGTACACACCCGGTCTTTTAATCATTTCTCTGAAGGGTATCAGCAAATTCCTTTGCCTCTAGGGCTTTTTAAAAGAATACATGAGGTTCACCCGGATATATTGATTACAGAAGGTTTTTTTCAGTGGACTCCTTTAGTTGTATTATATGGACTTTTATTTCGGATTCCTGTGTTTATGGGATATGAGAGAACACCGTACACGGAGCGAAACTCTGGTAGAATCAGAAAATGGCACCGTAAATTTACGGATTTATTCATTCAAGGTTATTTAGTGAATGGATCCGAAACAAAAAAATATCTTTTATCTATCGGTATAAAAGAATCTAAGATTCATATAGGGGGAATGAGCGCTGATAGTGAAGGATTGAGAAAGGGAATAGCCTCGTTAGCGATTAAAGAAAAAGAAGCCATGATAAATAAATATAAAAAAAAAGGAGGAATAGTATTCCTTTTTTGTGGAGCGCTAATTAAAAGAAAAGGAGTGGAACCTTTATTGAAGGCTTGGAGAGAATATACACAAACTCACCCCAATGATACACTACTTATAGTGGGAGGCGGAGAGTTAGAAAAGAAATTAAAATCAGAATTCAATTCTATTTCGACTATTTATTTAGAAGGGAAAAAGGAATATTCGGAAGTATGTAAATATTACGCAATTGCAGATGTATTCATTCTTCCCACCATAGAAGATAACTGGAGTTTAGTTATACCAGAGGCTATGAGTTGTGGTTTGCCTGTCGCTACTTCCATTTACAATGGCTGCCATCCAGAACTTATTCATGAAAAAGAAAATGGCATTACGTTTGATACATTTAAACAAGAGTCCATCATTCAAGCTTTAGAATTTTTCCATGGTCGTGACTTGAAAGTTATGGGTAAAAAATCAATAGAATTTGAAAAGCCCTTTGATACAGAACATTGCGCTCAAAGAACATACAATGCAATAATAAATAATTGTAATAAATAATGACAGATTTATCAATCATAATACCTATATATAACGGAGCATTATTATTAGACCGTTGTTTAGATAGCATTTTTAACCAAGAAACGCAATATTCGTATGAAGTAATCCTTGTAGATGACGGAAGTACAGATAACTCAGTAGAATTGATAAAAGCACGAAAAGAGCCTAATATTGTGCTGCATCAACAGCAAAATGCCGGTCCTGCAGTAGCCCGCAATAAAGGAATAGAACTGGCCAGAGGGAAATACGTAGCTTTTATAGATGCAGATGATTATTGGAATCAAGGATATATTCAGAAAACAATAGATTTTTTAAATTCACATGATGAGTGTGTAGCAGTCTCTGTAACCTGTAAAAATATTGCTTCATTTGCAAAATCTGCTTCTTATAACCCTTCATGGATGGATGATTCGAAAAAGGAGAATCCCTTTGTTTTAGAAGATTTTATGTCATATTGGGCTTCTTACTGTCACGTAGGAACTTGTTCAACTACTATGAGGACTAAACAAGTTCGGCTAACTGGAGGCATGCGGACTGATTTACGCGTGACTGAAGATTATGAATTTTGGCTGTATTTATCTACATTTGGCAAGTGGGGGTTAATTCCTGAAGTACTTTACGTGAGTGACGGAGGGGATGTAACACAATCACAGGGTTGGTTAAGCAAGATGGAACGCCGCTGGAAGAATGCACCCAGTATCGCTGAATGGGAGAAACGTATAATAACACGATTGCCAGAATTGACAATTTCTTATCAGAAAGCACGTGGACGGGTAAGCCGTAACCTAACATATTGTCAACTACTTTCAGACAGATTGACATTAAGTCGCCATGAAGCATTACGTTATGGAAATTATTTCATAAAAGACCCTATCGGAAAGCTTATGAATCTAGCAAAGTATACACCGCTTACCTGGTGGATGCTTGCAAAGTTTTTGAAATATCGAGAATATCATCGAAGTTTGAATTGAAATTAAATTATGAACAAACGTTCAGAATATTTAGATTGCCTGCGTGGCATAGTAATGTTGATGGTAGTATTTAGTCATACTTGTGGAGAATTTTGTTTGAATTGTAAGGATTTTTTTTGGCTTAATCGTATTTTCTCCATTGTTATGCTTCCAGGATTTTTCTTTATAAGTGGATGGTTTACAACTACTTATAACACACGGGGGGGGGTAATTATTAAACGTCTTAGAACCATGTTCGTACCGACAATTCTCATGTTCTTAATATACGTTTTCTTCTATTGGGGAAATATGGACAATTTAAGTCATTGCATTTCTGGAGAATATAAGTTTGGATATTGGTTTACATTTGCCCTATTTTTAATGAACCTCTTACATTGGGGAACATCATGGACAATAAATTGCTTCAATAAAATATCTGATAAAATTTATATAGCATCTTTAATCTGTATAACAGTTTTACTTGTACTACTGAAAGATTGGGATTGGAATCATAATGAAGCTTTGCTTGCCAGATGGTTCAGTTTACGACTTGTAGCCATGTATTTCCCTTTTTATGTATTGGGTATATGCTGTAAGAAATGGGAATCCTTTTTCCATAAAATAATAAATAATGAATACGTAGTTGCGTTAATGATAATTGTTTTTTCAGCAGGGCTTTTAAAACAGAATGGAGGTTTCTATTTTGGGACTCTAATGGGAGTTGTTGGTATATTTTTACTTTATCGGCTTGTCTTCTTATATCAAGATGTTTTTTCAGAAAAAACAAAAGTAGGAAGACAATTGTGTATCATCGGACGTAATACACTACCAATTTATTTAATTCATTATTTCTTCTTTTTAGGCTTAAAACTACCTGAAGTAGGGATTAATATTGATATGCATACACAATGGGGAATACTTACCATAGTAGCCTCATTCCTAACTCTGTTAATTGTATATGGTTCACTTGGAATCACAAAACTATTATCTTTATCAAAGCCCTTAAGCCAGATTTTAATTGGAACTAAATAGAGATTGTTATGAAACCTACAATTTTATTTATTCTCCACATGCCACCTCCTGTGCATGGAGCTTCCATGATGGGGAAATATATTCATGACAGCCAGGTAGTGAACGAGACATTTGACTGCCATTATATAAACCTTACCACAGCAAAGAATTTGGCAGATATAGGGAAGGTAGGGCTACGAAAACTAATCCAGTTTGTACAATTATTAAGCCGAATTCGAAAAGAAGTAAAAAAACTAAAACCACAATTAGTATACGTGACACCCAATGCTTGCGGAGGAGCTTTCTACAAGGATTTTGTGGTAGTACAATTATTGAAAGCAATGGGATGCAAAGTAGTGGCTCACTATCATAATAAAGGAGTAGCTACCCGGCAGAATCATAAACCGGATAAATGGCTGTATCGTCAATTCTTTAAAGGAATTCAAATAATTTTACTGGCTGAACCGCTTTATGCGGATATGCAGCGATTCGTGAAACGAGAACAAGTATTGTTTTGTCCCAATGGCATTCCAGAATCTTCTCCTACTAACAAAGCCCCCCAAAAAGGAAGTCTGCCTCATATTTTCTTTTTATCAAACTTGTTAATTGACAAAGGAGTACTTACATTATTGGATGCTTGCAAGCAGTTAAAGGAACAGGGATATGTATTTCAGTGTGATTTTGTGGGTGGAGAAACAGCGGATATGAATGCGGAATGTTTCAAACGAGAATGTGAGCAACGTGGAATAGCAGACTGTGTTACTTATCATGGCAGGAAATATGGAGAAGAAAAATTGACATTTTTCCAACAAGCTGACATTTTTGTTTTACCTACATTCAATGAGTGCTTTCCTCTTGTGTTATTAGAAGCAATGGAACAAAGTTTGCCATGTATTTCGAGTGCAATAGGTGGAACACCTGAAATTGTGGATGAGGGGAAAACAGGTTTCCTAGTCCCTTGCAGAAAGGTGCAGCCTTTAGCTGAACGTATCGGACTTTTATTGAAAGATGAAGCTTTACGAAAACAACTTGGGAAAGCAGGAAGAGCTAAATTTGAAAGAAAATATACTTTGTCTCGTTTTGAAGAGAATATCAAACGATGCCTGGAAATTTGTTTGCTGAAAGAATAATGAATTTGGTTTTCTACAAATTATTCTTTTTCTTTACTTATCATTATTGCCTAATAGTATGAGTAACTTAAATATTGCAGTAGCCGGCACAGGCTACGTAGGTTTATCCATAGCCACACTGCTGGCTCAGCATCATCAGGTGACGGCTGTTGACGTGATTCCTGAAAAGGTGGAGAAAATCAATCACCGCATCAGCCCGATCCAGGATGAGTACATCGAAAAGTATTTAGCAGAGAAGGAACTGAACCTGACCGCTACATTAGACGGAGCATCAGCTTACCGGAATGCGGATTTCGTGGTGATTGCCGCTCCTACCAACTACGACCCGGTGAAGAATTATTTTGATACGTCGCACGTGGAGGAGGTGATTGACTTAGTGTTAGAGGTGAATCCGGACGCGGTGATGGTAATCAAGAGTACCATCCCAGTGGGATACTGCCGCAGCCTGTACGTGAAGTATGCGGAGAAATTCCGCTCCACTCCTGCCCTTGCAGGAAAAAAATTCAACCTGCTGTTCTCTCCGGAGTTCTTGCGCGAGAGCAAGGCGCTGTATGACAACCTCTACCCCAGCCGTATCATCGTGGGCTTCCCGAAACTGATTAACGGACGCGACGAGGAGAACGCGGCTATTCAGGCGATTGCCGGAGAACACCTGGAGGAAAAGGCGCACGAATTTGCGGCCTTGTTACAGGAAGGTGCCTTGAAGCCGGACATCGATACGCTGTTTATGGGACTGAAAGAGGCAGAAGCGGTGAAGCTGTTTGCGAATACCTACCTGGCACTGCGTGTAAGCTACTTTAACGAGCTGGATACGTATGCAGAGGTGAAGGGGCTGAACACACAGGCCATCATTCAGGGTATCTGTCTGGACCCGCGCATCGGTTCGCATTATAACAATCCTTCTTTTGGTTACGGAGGCTACTGCCTGCCGAAAGATACCAAGCAGCTGTTGGCCAACTACCAGGATGTACCGGAAAACCTGATTCAGGCCATTGTGGAGAGTAACCGCACGCGTAAGGATTTCATTGCGGACCAGGTGCTGAAGAAAGCGGGATACTACGACTATTACAACCGCGGGGATTACAGTCCGGAAGCGGAGAAGGTGTGTGTCATCGGGGTATATCGCCTGACCATGAAGTCGAACAGCGATAATTTCCGCCAGAGCAGCATCCAGGGAGTAATGAAGCGTATCAAAGCGAAGGGTGCCACGGTCATCATCTATGAACCGACTTTGGAAGACGGCACTACGTTCTTCGGCTCACGGGTGGTGAATAACCTGGAGGATTTCAAGAAGCAGAGCAACGCCATCATTGCCAACCGCTACGATGCATGCTTGGATGACGTAAAAGATAAAGTTTATACACGCGATATTTTCAGAAGAGACTAGTTACAGTTAATAATTAACAATGAATAATTGAGGTACCAAGCATCCGCTGTTGAAGGATTTTGATTCTCCATTTGAATTTTAATCCTTTTAGCATGTCCATTAGGAAATAAAGAAAAAAATTTGTTCTTTTGCATTAGAACCAAATCCAAATGTATGAATGTGACAGTTTTTAATCCGGCTCAATTACAAGTGCTCGACATGATGTCGTTTGTAGATAGTCCTGAAGCTTTGGCAGAACTGAAAAAGGCTATTTCTGACTATTTCGCCAAACAAGCCCAAAAGGAGATTGACCGTTTGTGGGAAAATGGAGAATTGAATGAGGAAAAAGTCGAAAAATTCTACCAACTGCATGAACGTACTCCCTATAAATGAATATGAGAAACATTGTATTAGATACAAATTCACTGATTATTGCAATTTCAGCGAAGAATGACTGCCATAAAGTATGGCAATCATTCTTAAATGGGGATTATACACTATGTATAAGCAATGAAATCGTAGAAGAGTATCTGGAAGTCATGAGCCGCAACATAAACAAGTATGTGGCTGAAGCGATTATCTACACGATTCTTACTCGCGAAAACGTAAAGAGACTAACTCCTCATTACCGTTTTCATTTAATTACAGCAGACCAAGATGATAATAAGTTCGTAGATTGTGCGATAGCTGCCAATGCTGAATACATCGTGACAGAGGATCACCATTTCAATGAACTTAAAAATATATCTTTTCCATCTGTTGCCATAATTAATTTGAAGGACTTCGCAAAAACATTGTAAGTCTAATGGATTATTAACAACAAATATATCACCATTATATTAATTTTTTATCTTATGACTACATTCAAACGTAACATACTGATTACCGGCGGTGCCGGATTTATTGGCAGCCACGTGGTGCGCCTGTTTGTAAACAAGTATCCGGAATACCGTATCATCAACCTGGACAAGCTGACGTATGCGGGAAACCTGGCGAACCTGAAGGACATTGAAAACCAGCCGAACTATGTGTTCATAAAGGCGGACATCTGCGACTACGAGAAGATGCAGGAGCTGATGGAGCTGTATCACGTGGACGGTATCATTCACCTGGCTGCAGAGAGCCACGTGGACCGAAGCATCAAGGATCCGTTTACCTTTGCACGCACCAACGTGATGGGTACGCTGTCTCTGCTGCAGGCGGCCAAGGTGTACTGGGAAGGTCTGCCGGAGAAGTATGAGGGCAAGCGTTTCTATCATATCTCTACCGACGAGGTGTACGGGGCGCTGGAGATGACACATCCGGAAGGTATCGAGCCGCCGTTCACTACCACGGCTTCGTCGTCGGAACATCACCTGGCGTACGGGAAGGATTTCTTCTACGAGGATACGAAGTATAACCCGCACAGCCCCTACTCTGCCAGCAAGGCGAGCAGCGACCACTTTGTGCGGGCGTTTCACGACACGTACGGCATGCCGACCATCGTGACGAACTGTTCGAACAACTACGGGCCGTATCAGTTTCCGGAAAAGCTGATTCCGCTGTTCATCAACAACATCCGCCACCGCAAACCGCTGCCGGTGTACGGTAAGGGGGAAAACGTGCGCGACTGGCTGTATGTGGAAGACCATGCGCGGGCCATCGACGTGATTTTCCACAACGGCAAGACGGCAGAAACCTATAACATCGGCGGTTTCAATGAGTGGAAGAACATTGACATCATCAAGGTGGTAATCAACACGGTGGACCGTCTGCTGGGCCGCAAAGAGGGTGAAGACATGGATCTGATTACGTACGTAACCGACCGCCTGGGCCACGACATGCGCTATGCCATCGACTCTACGAAGCTGCAGAAGGAACTGGGCTGGGAACCGAGCCTGCAGTTTGAAGAGGGCATCGAAAAGACAGTGCGCTGGTATCTGGACAACCAGGAATGGATGGACAATGTGACGAGCGGTGACTACCAGAAGTATTATGACTCGATGTATAAGGGCAGATAACGAAAAAGTAAATTATGAAAAGATTTTGCCAGACACTGGAGCTTTATGACGATAAGGAACTGATTGAGGCCTACGTGGCAGAACATGCGCATGTGTGGGAAGAAGTGAAAGCGGGTATCCGCGAGGTGGGTATCACGGACATGCAGATTTACATTGACGGAAACCGCCTGTTCATGATTATGGATACCACGGATGAATTTGACATGGAACGGGATTATGCACGGCTGGCTACCCTGCCCCGTCAGGCGGAATGGGAAGCGCACATGGCGAAGTTCCAGAAAGCTGCTCCGGGAGCTACCTCGCAAGAAAAATGGAAGCTGATGAAGCGGATATTTAAGCTGTAATGAGTGAATAATGAATAATTAAAAATTAAAAACGAGTAAGCGTCATCATTCTTCATTCTTCATTCTTCATTCTTCATTCTTAATTCTTCATTCTTCATTCTTAATTGGATTACATGAAAAAGCTATTGTCATTGCCACCGAATCTGGTGGAATGTTTTCACGATATTATGCACGCGGACCACAAGGAGTGGTTCTGCACATCGGACCCGGTGGGAAAGAAACTGGGTTCGGGAGGTGGTACGGCCTGGCTGCTGAATGCTTGCCGGGAGGAAGAGGATAAGGATGCCGCACTGGGCGACTGGCTGGCACGGGAGAAGCGTATCCTGCTGCATGCGGGAGGACAGAGCCGCCGTCTGCCGGGCTATGCACCGTCGGGCAAGGTATTGACGCCGATACCGGTGTTCCGCTGGGCACGCGGACAGCGCATCACACAGGACTTGCTGTCACTGCAGTTGCCGCTGTATGAGGAAATCATGGAGCGGGCGCCGGAGGGGCTGCGCACGCTGATTGCGAGCGGCGACGTGTACATCCGTGCCACGGAACCGCTGCAGGAGATTCCGGACGTGGACGTGGTGTGCTACGGCTTGTGGGTGGACCCGGAACTGGCGAAGAACCACGGGGTGTTCGTATCATCGCGGAAGGAACCGGAGAAGCTGGACTTCATGCTGCAGAAGCCGAGCGTGGAGGAAATGGGCAAGCTGATGCAGGATTACCTGTTCCTGATGGACATCGGCATCTGGCTGCTGAGCGACCGCGCCATCGAGCTGATGGTGAAACACTCTACCGACAAGGACGGGGGCGTGAAGTTCTACGACATGTACTCGGAGTTCGGACTGGCACTGGGGGCGCATCCGCGCATCGTGGATGAGGAGCTGAACAGCCTGAAGGTGGCCATCCTGCCGCTACCGGGCGGTGAGTTCCACCACTACGGTACAAGCCGGGAGATGATTTCGTCGACACTGGCGGTACAGAACTGCGTGACGGACCAGCGGGCGATTATGCACCACAAGGTGAAACCGCATCCGGCGGTGTTCGTGCAGAATGCGGAGATGGAGTTCCCGCTGACGGCAGACAACGCGGAGGTGTGGGTAGAAAACAGCCACGTGGGCAAGAACTGGACGCTGCACAGCCGGAACATCATCACGGGGGTACCGCGCAACGACTGGGCGCTGAACGTGCCGGAGGGGGTGTGCATCGACGTGGTGCCGATGAGCAAACGGGAGTTTGCCGCACGTCCGTACGGGTTTAACGATAAATTCAAGGGGAGCCTGAAGGAGGCTTCTACGGCATATCTGGGTCGTCCGGTAACGGAATGGCTGGCGGAAAGAGGTCTGACAGCGGACGAGATTCGGGGCTGTGAGGACTTGCAGTCGGCAGCGATTTTCCCGGTAACGGACTCAATAGAGGAATTGGGCACGGTGCTGCAATGGATGACGGACGGCGGACAGGGTGAAGCCGGACGGGCTATCTGGCAGAAAGCACGGAAGGTATCGGCCGACGAGATTTCGGCGTATGCAAACCTGCGACGGCTGTTCGCCCAGCGGGAGGTGTTCCGCAAGGAGAACTGGAGCCTGCTGGCCAAGAACCAGGAACGGAGCGTGTTCTATCAGGTGGACTTGCAGGAGGCAGCGGAAGCGTTTGCCAAAGGGGGCATCGCCCTGCCGGAGGAACTGCCGGAGGGGACTTCTCTGCTGAAGCGCATCAGCGACGCAATGTTCCGTGCGAAGGTGCGCGAGCTGGAGGGGAATCCGGAAGCGAAGGAACTGGAGGCACGGGCGTTCGGCCTGATGCGTCAGGGACTGACCAGCACAATGGATTACCGTCAGCAGCCGAAGTTGTCGGTGTATGCGGACCAGATTGTGTGGGGACGCAGCCCGGTGCGTATCGACATTGCAGGGGGATGGACGGATACCCCACCCTACAGCCTGATGGAGGGCGGAAATGTGGTGAACCTGGCCATTGAGCTGAACGGACAGCCGCCCCTGCAGGTGTACGTGAAGCCGTCGAAGGAGTACCGCATTACGTTGCGCTCGATTGACCTGGGTGCCATGGAGGTGGTGTCTACCTACGAGGAGCTGCAGCATTTCAACAAGGTGGGTTCGCCTTTCTCTATTCCCAAGGCGGCACTGGTACTGGCAGGGTTCCATCCGGATTTCTCCATGGAACGGTTTGCTTCGCTGGAAGCACAGCTGAAGGCGTTCGGCACGGGTATTGAAGTAACCTTGCTGTCGGCCATTCCGGCGGGTTCAGGACTGGGTACCAGCTCCATCCTGGCAGCTACGGTATTAGGGGCGCTGAATGATTTCTGCGGCCTGAACTGGGACAAGCAGGGCATCGGCAGCCGTACACTGGTATTGGAACAGCTGCTCACCACGGGGGGTGGCTGGCAGGATCAGTACGGAGGTGTGCTGCACGGGGTGAAGCTGCTGCAGACGCAACCGGGATGGCACCAGGAACCGAAGGTGCGCTGGCTACCGGACTATCTGTTCACGAGCGACGAGTACCGCAAGTGTCATCTGCTGTATTACACGGGTATTACGCGTACGGCCAAGGGTATCCTGGCGGAGATTGTGAAGGGTATGTTCCTGAACTCGAACCGTCACCTGCACCTGCTGGAACAGATGAAGGGTCACGCCATGGATATGTACGACGCCATCCTGCGGAATGACTTCGAGGAAACGGGACGTCTGATACGGAAGACGTGGAAGCAGAACCAGCTGCTGGATGAGGGTACGAATCCGGCGGCAGTACAGGCCTTGACGGAACGGATTGACGACCTCTGCCTGGGATACAAGTTGCCGGGTGCCGGTGGCGGCGGTTACCTGTACATGGTGGCCAAGGATCCGGATGCGGCGGTGCGTATCCGCCGGATTCTGACAGAGGAACGTCCGAACGAACGGGCGCGCTTCGTGGAGATGAGCTTATCGAACAAGGGACTGGAAATCAGTAGAAGCTGAGATGGAAAAGATTGGATTAGTAAGAACCAGGGACGGAAAGAGTTTCCTGGTTCCTTTTATTTTGATTACTTCCCTCTTTTTTCTGTGGGGAGTGGCACACAGTATTCTGGATGTGCTGAACAAACATTTTCAAGATACACTGGAGATTACCCGCACGCGCTCGGCCCTGATTCAGGCGGTGGTGTACGGAGGGTATTTTATCATGGCACTGCCGGCGGGACGGATTATCCGCCGCTTCGGCTACCGCACAGGGGTGTTGACGGGACTGGTGCTGTATGGCATCGGGGCGTTGCTGTTCATCCCGGGAGGACGGATTCAGTCGTTTGAGTTTTTCCTGCTGGCGCTGTTCGTCATCGGTTGCGGACTGACCTGCCTGGAAACGGCCTCGAACCCGTATGTCACGGTGCTGGGTGAACCGGAAGGCAGTGAGCGGCGCATCAACCTGGCGCAGTCGTTCAACGGGCTGGGCTGGATTTGCGGCCCGCTGGCAGGAGGTTTTTTCCTCTTTGCCGGAGGAGGTGACGTGACTACTCCTTACGCAGTGCTGGGTACGGTGGTGCTGTGCATCGCCATCCTCTTTTCGCGGGTGAAACTGCCGGAAATAGGCCGGGAAGCTGAAAGCGGACAGGCTGAAGCGAGCGGGAAATCGCTGTGGAGAACGACCTCGTTCACGGTGGGACTGCTGTCGCTTTTCCTTTACGTGGCCGCACAGACGGGCATCAACAGTTTCTTCATCAACTACGCCACCGAAAATGCAGGTGTTTCGGCACAGGAGGCTTCGGTATGGCTGTCGTTCGGCGGCATGGGACTGTTCATGGCCGGACGCATGGGCGGAAGCTGGCTGATGCGCTTCGTGAAGGGAGAAAAAGTGCTGGCCGTTTGTGCGGCTGGTGCTTGTGTATGCATGGCGGCAGTCATTCTGATGCCGGGCGGAGCAGGATGGTATTTCCTGTTACTGTGCTTTTTATGTGAATCAATTATGTTTCCTACTATTTTTTCTTTATCTTTGCGCCACGTTGGCACACAAACCAAACAGGCTTCTTCTTATCTGATTATGTCGATTGTAGGAGGAGCAGTGGCTCCCTTGTTAATGGGGCTCATAGCCGACCGTATTTCCATGGCAGTGGGATTTATCGTACCGCTGGTCTGCTTTATGGAAATCTGGGGATTCGCAGCAAGATACAGAAAACTATCGTAATAGTTTTGTCACATTATCGTACACAGGCAACGGATTATCCATATAAACGCACACAAACGTATGCTGAAACTAAAAGATATAAAAATCGTTGAATCGAAGAAAGAGCTGGAGGCTCTTCCGGAAGGGAAACTGTTAATCAATACCATCAATGCGCACTCCTATAATACGGCTCTGAAGGATACGTTCTTTGCCGAAGCGCTGATGAAAGGGGATGCACTGATTCCCGACGGAGCAAGTATCGTGATGGCTTGCCGGAAACTGAAAGCGAAAAGCCAGCCGACAGAACGTATTGCCGGATGGGACTTGTTTGCCATGGAGATGGAACGGCTGAACCAGAAGGGAGGTACCTGCTTCTTCATGGGAAGTAGCGAAAAGGTGCTGAATCTGATTCGGGAAAAAGCGAAAACGGTCTACCCGAACATCCGGATTGAAACGTACTCCCCACCCTACAAGCCGGAATTCTCGGAGGAAGAGAACCGGGCAATCATCGAAGCCATCAACCGGGCTAATCCGGACTTGCTGTGGATTGGCATGACGGCTCCCAAACAGGAGAAGTGGGCATACCGTCATTGGGATGAACTGGACATTCACTGCCATTGCGGCACCATCGGTGCAGTGTTCGACTTTTTTGCCGGCACCATGGAACGGGCTCCTCTGTGGTGGCAGGAACATAGTCTGGAATGGTTGTACAGACTGCTGAAAGAACCGAAACGGATGTGGCGCCGATACATTATCGGAAACACGTTGTTTATCTGGAATATCTTTAAAGAAATGTGACTAGCAAATCAGGGGTTGAAACACTAATTAAAAAAGACATAGCGCATGAGAACAAAATATTATGCATACGATCGTTGGGTGAGCCTTTTTATCGTTACTTGTGAAACGCTGATTACAGGGGGATTGTTCTATCTGTTGTTCCTCACTATGGAAGATACGCCATGGCACAAGATTCTGCAGGCACCGCACCTGCAGGTCATACTGACAGTGATGCTTTGCTACTTCGTATCGGCCATGCAGGCTGGCGTGGTACTTTACCGGCGTAAGGTATATGCCTACCAGATTCTGAGTAAGGTATTGAAAAGTACAATCTGCTTCGGAGTATTGTCGGGGGTAGTGCTGGAGCTGGGACGATTCATGGATGTCTGGTCGTATTTCTACCTGACTTTTTTAGGGCTGCTGTTTATTTCGCTGTCTGTATTCCGTATCCTCATGCGATGGGGGTTGAAAAGATACCGTTCGAAAGGTGGTAACCTGCGCTATGTGGTGCTGGTGGGTAGTTCGGAGAACAACCGCGAACTGTATTATGAACTGACGACTCAGGACTGGACCGGATTCAGGGTAAAAGGGTATTTCGACTTTGAGCCGAACCCGAAATTTCCACAGGAGTGTCCGTACCTGGGAAAGCCCCAGGATGTGAAAGAATACCTGGAAAAGAACGGAAATACGCATTACCTGTTCTGCTGTCTGCCTTCGAAGGAACATGTCATTATCCGCTCGCTGATTAATTACTGCGAAAACAATCTGGTGCATTTCTACAGTGTGCCGAACATTTACAACTACCTGCAGAACCGGGTATATTTCAATATGATAGGAAACGTACCTTTCCTGAGCCTACGACCGGACCCGCTAAGCCGGACGGGCAACAAGATGCTGAAACGGGCGTTCGACATTGTGTTCTCACTGCTGTTTCTGTGTACGCTCTTCCCGATTATCCTGCTCATTGTGACCATTATCACCAAGCTGACGATGCCGGGACCAGTATTCTTCAAACAAAAACGAAACGGACTGAACGACAAAGAGTTCTACTGCTATAAGTTCCGGAGCATGAGGGTGAACACGCAGGCCGACTCGCTGCAGGCTACCAAGGATGACCCGCGCAAGACACGCTGGGGAAACATCATGCGAAAAACGAGCATCGACGAACTGCCGCAGTTCATCAATGTGCTGCTGGGCGACATGAGCGTGGTAGGCCCCCGCCCGCACATGCTGAAACACACGGAGGAATATTCGAAACTGATTAACAAGTATATGGTGAGACACTTCGTGAAGCCGGGTATCACGGGCTGGAGCCAGGTGACGGGCTATCGCGGAGAGACCAAGGAGCTGAAGGATATGGAAGGACGTATCCGTGGAGATATATGGTATATCGAACACTGGAGCTTCGGTCTGGATTTGTTTATCATCTATAAAACAGTGGCAAACGCCATACACGGGGAAAAGAACGCATACTAAGACTTAATGAGAATTTATTTATAACCAAAGTTTTATGAATCATTTTTTAAGGCGGGGTATCTGCCTGGGAGCATGGGTGGCCGGTTGCGGCATGGCTCATGCACAGCTGGCTGCGGTGAAAACAAACGCGCTGCTGTGGGGGAACCTGACGCCGAACTTTTCAATGGAGCTGGTGACAGCTTCCAAATTCAGTCTGGAAGGAACTGTGTTTTACGGGCTGAACAAGACGCCGCTGGATGCCCAGTTGAAAGGGGCACAGGCGGAGTTCAGGTATTGGATTTCTGAAAGGCCAATGGCACGCACGTTCATCGGCTTATCTGTAAGCGGAGTAAGGTATACGGTGGTGCACAAGGGAAAGGCGCATCAGGGAGAAGCTGCAGGACCGGGACTGACGTACGGCTATGCCTGGCCGCTGAGTAAACGGTTCAACCTGGAATTCTCGGCCGGAGTGGGTGCCCTGTGGTACAGGGAGAAGAAATATCCGGAGGGTACATACCTGAAAAAAGAAGAGTATAATGCAAACGGAGTGAAGTGTGTGCCGACAGAAGTAGCGGTGTCATGCTGCTATTTATTCTAAGAAGCTGAAGCGTATGAATAGGAAAAGAATAAGCCGCATCGGGAAATATGTACTGGTTACGATGCTGCTGACTGCTGCCCCCGCAAGCGGATGGGCGCAGCGAATGATTAAGGTGAGCGGCACGGTTTACAACATTGCAGACAAGAAAAAGAAGGTTCCCTTCTCGGGAAGCGTGGTCTATGTATATAGCTGCAAGACGGTGGCGGCCGCGAAGGACCTGAAGAACAGCCTGGATAAAGATAATACCAATTTCGCACTGTTCATGAACGAAGATGAAAGAGCGGAAGCTGATGCCAACGGGTACTACGAGATTCTGGTGCCGGACAACGGGGCACTGGTGTTCAAAGCGGGCCTGAACAAGGCCATTCTGGAAAAGGTGAGCAACCGCATGAAAATAGACGTAGAAGTGGATGACGGTATCTATCTGAAGGAGGTAGTGGTAACGGGAGAACTGAAGCAGATTCAGCCGGAACCGAAGGCCAGCCGACTGATAGGTAACCGTTTTTATCCGTATAATACGTTCCTGGTTCCGCATGGAGAGGGTAACAAGTATTCGCGCCTGATTGTGCAGCCGTATGTGCTGAACTGTGCGACCAACGACACGGTGGCTTTCCTGAAACCGCTGGTATACGACGGCAAGGAATATCACCTGACCCAGACCCGACGAATGGGATACGACCTGAAAAGGGATCCTCTGGAGCCTTATATCCAGTCACGGCCGCTGGTGAATGAGCGGATGGTGATTGAATGGCAAGACACGGTGACGGTGCCCGACCCGAACGTGAATTACAGCTGCTATGCGGATTTCTGCATAGAAAATTATCACCGCATTCCGTTCAGAAAGACGTATCAGATTAATACATGCGAGAACAAGCGCCCCCTGAAATTTCTGGAATATAACCTGACAGCCCTGGATATGGATTTCCAGAAATATCCGGAGAAGGCACAGGTGGAGAAGTTTGACACGGAGGACCAGGTGGAGCTCAGCTTTGAAATCAACTCGGACCGGCTGACGGACGACCCGAAGAACCAGGAGAGCCTGACCGGAATACGGAAAAAACTGAACCTGATTCTGAACGAGCCCGGCGCCATGCTGAAAGAGTTTCACGTCATCGGCAAGGCATCGCCGGAAGGATATTACCAGCAAAACCTACAGCTGGCCCAGAAACGTATGCAACGGATTCAGCAGGAGGTTGTCGGGGTACTCCCCCATGCGGTGGCCGAACGCGTGTATCAAAACCCGCAGGCGGAAGTGGCTTCATGGAACGAAGTGGCCGAACTGCTGGAGAAGGACAGCCTGATGGAAACGGCCGGTTTCATCAGAAAGGTAGTGAGGAAGCTGCCCGACCAGATGAACCGGCAGGGACAGCGAATCAAGGCCTCCAAGGACTACCGCACGGTGATTGTGCCTTACCTGGAGCGACTGAGACAGGTGAAGTACCTGTGCCGTTACGACATCTACCGGGAACCGACCGACAAAGAGGTGATGGCGGCTTACCGGAGAAAAGGACTGGACGGAATGTATACCCGGTATGAATACTGGAAGCTGCTGCAACTGCTGAAGGACAGTCAGGAAAAGGAAGCGGTGGCACGCAAGGCATACGAGGAATCGCTGAGCATGAAGCGTCCATGGGTGCTGGCCGGGAACACGCTGGCCAAGCTGTACCTGGAAAAGGATGTGACCGACACGCGGATACTGGAACCGCTGATAGACCGTACCATCTTTACCGTGAACTATGAAAGGAAAAACATGGATACGGGAAGAACGGAGATTATCAACCCGATTGAGGTGGTGGTGAACCAGCTGTGCATGTATATCAAAGCGGGCGACTTTGAAAATGCCAGTGTCATGGCCAAGCTGATTCCGGCGGATTACAAGGAATTTGACCTGGTGAAGGCGTACGCATGGGCCATGGGCGGCTATTTCCAGGGAGGGAATACGCCTGAAGAGACGCAACGAGCCGCAGAGACCTTCCGCACCATCTGCCAGTCGTCCGTACAGAACGAGGCGGTGATGAACCTGGCACTGGAAACGCCGCAGGGAAACGCACAGGCGGAAAAGGTGCTGGAACAGATGGCGGACGAGAGTCCGGTGAAATGGTACCTGAAGGCGGTGACGGAAGCCAGAAAGGGAGACGTAGGGCTGACGGAAGCGGCCCTGTATCTGGTGAAGTGTTTCAACCTGGACCAGAAGATGATTGTCACTGCCCAGAACGACGGTGAATTCACGAAAGAGATTGTGGAAACGGCGTTGGAGATGTATAAGAATCAGTAATCATGAAAATAAACAGAAAAACTTTATATATAGCTGCCCTCGGCTATTTGTGGATGGGCGGAACGGAAACCATCCTCGCACAGGATGCCACAGCCGATTCGGTAAAAACCGGCTTTTTCAACGCGATGGATTATGTGAGACAGAAAAGGTATATCCCTGCCGGAAGGGTGATTGACCCCAAGGCCAGGGGATGGAATTCTTCCTTGTCGATTTTTGCTGGTGCCGGAAAACTGGGAGGCGGAGCGGCAGGCCCCTACTCCAAAGAATTCGGTATCGCCTTCACAAAGGATGTGACCTCGTTCAACAGTTACCGTCTGGCCGTAGAAGGGGCGGTGAACGAACAGATAGGAAGAGGCGGCGTGGAAATAGCGCACATGTTCCGGATACTGGATTACCTGAGGGGCTACAAGGATGACCTGCGATGGGACCTGGAAACGGTAGTGGGTATCGGCATCTACGGGACGAAAAACAAGGTTTCAAAGGAACGTTTCGTGGCCGGAGGCATACACGGCGGACTGCATGTGAACTATCATCTGCACAACCACCTGGACCTGTTTCTGGAACCGAGGGTGAATCTTTTTACCGATGGCATCAACGGACTGGAGTCGCAGAAGAGATATGACATCGGTGCCCAGGCGATGGCCGGACTGACCTACCGGTTTACCGGACTGCATAAGACGTCCGGTCCTTCGGCCAACTCCGGCGCACTGGACAACCTGTTCTACGAAATTTATGCGGGTATTCAGGGGGATTATTCTGCCAGAGTTCGGAAGGCACCGGTAATGAACGGGGTACTGGAACCCGTAGGCCCGGTAATGGGTATCAGCATGGGAAAATGGTTCCTGCCTTTCGGGGTAAGGGGAACCTTATTTGCCGGGGTGCATAATACCCTCTCCGAAAAGGGTACTGAAAAGATAAAAGAAGGCTACGGAGGCGTACGACTGGAGGCTATGGTCAACCTGAACCGTCTGTTTGACGACCGGGTAACTGACCCCCGACTGGAAGTGAACCTGATGGGAGGTGCGGAAGCCGGATTCGTGGCACACCGGGGAGCGACTTATGCCCGCAAAGTCAGACCTTTCACCGGACCGACACTCGGAGGACAGCTGGTGTATGCCGTAAACGACCACATCGGCGTATTCGGACAGGCACGCTGGAGCAAGAACAACTATACACAAAATTTCTTGCACGGAACGAGCAGCAAACGCCGCATGCAGAACCTGAGCATAGAAATGGGTGTGCAATACAGAAGACGCGAAGAATGTATTACCCGTCACCAATACCTGTTTGAGCCCTATAACTTCATATCGGTCGGCATGGGGGCAAATTACCCGATGCGCACCGGAGACCAGCAGCTGAAGGCCATGATGAAGCACCTGGGACAGCAATTCTACGTGGGGTACGGAAGAAGATGGAGCAAATACTCATCGGTTAGAGGATACATCGAAATGGCGCATTATCCTTACAGTGTGAGCAAGCATGTATATCCCTTTACCCTCGGAGCGGACTACCTGGTAGACCTGAGTAGCCTGGCCGCAACGTATAACCCGGAAAGAATCTTTACGGTGGAAGGCCTGGCAGGTATTTTGTACACGCACCACGGAGCGGCACAAAAGGACTATTTCGGCGTACAGGCCGGACTGAAAGAAACCGTGCGGATAAATGACCAATGGGGCGTCTTTGCGGAAGAAGTGCTGAGGGGCTACAAGAGGGCCATCATCCCGGGAGCCAGAACCTTGACGGAGAAGGAAATCTCCCTGCTTCCGTATGCGAATTTAGGCGTAAACCTGTACTTTTAGGCAGTTTTTTTATTAAACCTCACACATTCTGATATATATCTTATCATTTCTTACCAAGGTTTGAAAATATTGTATTATCTTTGAAGCAGAATTATTAATTACATGAATATGAATAGTAGAATTTACATTCTGGCTATTGCGCTGATGACAGGTGTAGGTGCAATGGCGCAAAACACGCAGCAAAACAGCAACGTAGAAAAGATTGAAAAATACACTGTACAGACCAACCTGTTTGGCGACAACTTGTTTGTAGGAGCCAACATCGGTGCACAGATGTATGTAGGCGACTACATTTCTAAAGGAAAAGCCGGCAAACTGATTACTCCGACATTTGAAATCAATGTAGGAAAATGGTTTACTCCGGGCATCGGATTGAGATTGGGATTCGGCGGTTACCAGGCTAAAGGTTACTCACCTATTAATGCAGGTTTTGCCTACAAGCGAGTAGATACCAACTTGTATCGCACCAAATGGGGAATCCTGCACTTGCACGGTGACGTAATGCTGAACTTCACCAACCTGTTCTGCGGCTACCGTGAAGACAGATTGTACAATGCAATTCCTTACGTGAGCATCGGTTACCTGCGCGGTATCGACAACGACGAAAATGAATTGTCAGGAGGTATCGGATTCATCAACCGTTTCCGTTTGAACAAGGCTTGGGACTTGAACCTGGAATTGAAAGGAAACATCAACAATGACGTGATGGACGGTATCCGTGGCGGAAAGAATATGGAAGGTTCTGCAGCCATCATGGTAGGTGCAACTTACCGCTTCAACCGCAGAGACTGGACTAAGGGTACCGGTATCTCGGCTGCTGAAATGCAGGCTGTACAGAATCAGCTTAAGAGTATGAACGAAGAAAATGCCAGCTTGAGAAACCGCGTAAATGCACTGGAAGAAGAAAAACGTAACCAGCCGGTTGTAACTGAAACCAAGGCTAGCAACAAGCTGCCGGATGCAACTGAATATGTAGCGTTCTTCGACATCAACAAGGCTTACCTGAGCGAAAAAGAAGCAGTGAACCTGGAAGCTTATGCAAACCTGATCAAGAAGTATCCTGAAAACAAATTCATCATCACAGGATATGCTGACAAGCAGACTGGTTCGGCTGAATTCAACGAACGCCTGAGCAAGCTGAGAGCAGAAGCTGTATACAATACACTGGTAGATAAATATGGTGTAAACAAGGATCAGCTGACAATGGAATACAAGGGTGGTGTTGACACTATGTTCCGCGAAAATCCGCGTCTGAGCCGCGCCGCTATCATCCGCATGGCAAAATAAAATCAGATAGTGATATTTGAATAAAAAAAAACGGTTGCTTTCTTATCCAACAGAAGGCAACCGTTTTTTTGTAAGCATTCGGTAAACCACGTATTTTCGTCTCCAACTTCCATCATTAACTTT
>ERZ780212.710-NODE-710-length-31263-cov-3.301846_pt1 | contig 31263 bp, 25 predicted proteins | sample MGYA00511364_ERZ780212 | MGnify/ENA primary metagenome ERZ780212 (study PRJEB29588, sample SAMEA2147991) | human gut metagenome | biome: human gut; feature: human-associated habitat; material: faeces | place: Denmark | collected 2008/2010 ... | reverse complement strand
GAAATCGTCGAATTGTATCGTATCTTTCTGAGATTCAATATTTTGCAAATTTTCAGCAGCCAGATTAGCCTCTTTCGTCGCCGCAAGCTTGTCCAACTGGCGCTGGATCACGTCGTCCTCGATCTTCTCGAAAAGCAGTTCCGCCTTGTTGAGCTGATGTCCTGCGGGCAACAGGTCATCACGTCCCAGATTGTCCCATTTCAAGATCTCCTTCGGAAGGCCGAGTATGCTCAGGAGCTTGTCGGACGAGAACGGTATGAACGGCGCGAAGGCTATGGCCAGGTCGGCGCATAACTTCAGGGAGACGTTGAGAATGGAGGCGGTGCGGCCCATGTCGGTCTTGGCCACCTTCCACGGCTCGGTGTCGGTGAGGTACTTGTTGCCGAGACGGGCGAGGTTCATGGCTTCCTTGAGGGCCTCGCGGAAACGGTAGTGCTCGAGGGCGTCGGTGATGGCGGTCTTGATGGCGGGCACCTGGGCCAGAGTCTCGGAGTCAATGGGCTCCGGTTTCAGGTCTGCGGGCACCTTCCCGTCGAAATACTTATGGGTCAGCACCACGGCGCGGTTGACGAAGTTGCCGTAGATGGCCACGAGCTCGGAGTTGTTGCGGGTCTGGAAGTCCTTCCAGGTGAAATCGTTGTCCTTGGTCTCCGGAGCATTGGCGCAGAGCACGTAGCGCAGCACGTCCTGCTTGCCTGGGAAGTCCCGCAGGTACTCGTGGAGCCAGATGGCCCAGTTGCGGGAAGTGGACAGCTTGTCGCCCTCGAGGTTGAGGAACTCGTTGGCAGGCACGTTGTCCGGGAGGATGTAGCCGTCACCATAGGCCTTGAGCATGCAGGGGAATACGATGCAGTGGAAGACTATGTTGTCCTTGCCTATGAAGTGTACCATCTTGGTGTCGGGACTCTTCCAGTATTTCTCCCAGTCATCGGGACGGGCCTCTATCGTGTTGGAGATGTATCCGATAGGGGCGTCGAACCAAACGTATAGCACCTTGCCCTCGGCTCCTTCCACCGGCACGGGAATACCCCAGTCGAGGTCGCGGCTCACCGCCCTGGGCTGGAGACCGCCGTCCAGCCAGGACTTGCACTGGCCGTAGACATTGACCTTCCACTCCTTGTGCTCCTCGAGAATCCACTGGCGAAGCCAGGGCTCGTACTCGTTCAGAGGCAGATACCAGTGCTTGGTGCGGCGCTTCACGGGAGGCTTGCCGCTCAGGGCGGAATGGGGGTTGATCAGCTCGTCGGGGCTGAGGGTGCAGCCGCATTTCTCGCACTGGTCTCCGTAGGCCCTCTCATTGCCGCACTTGGGGCAGGTTCCCACAATATAGCGGTCAGCCAGAAACTGCTTTGCCTCCTCGTCGTAGTACTGCTCACTCTCCTTTTCGATGAACTTGCCGTCCTCATAGAGCTTACGGAAGAACTCCGAGGCCGTCTTGTAATGGGTCTTGGACGTGGTTCTGGAATAGATGTCGAAACTGATACCGAGCTCAGCGAAGGACTCCTTTATCAGCTTATGGTATTTGTCCACGATATCCTGGGGCGAGCAGCCCTGCTTGCGGGCCTGAATGGTGATGGGCACCCCGTGCTCATCCGAGCCGCCCACGAAAAACACGTCCCGGCCGCACATTCGCAGATACCTGACGTAGATGTCAGCGGGAACGTAGACTCCCGCCAGGTGTCCGATGTGAACAGGTCCGTTGGCATAAGGCAGAGCGGACGTAACAAGATAACGCTTAAATTCCTTCATATCCTACTTGTATTTTTGAAAAACGCGGCAATTTATAAATTATTTTCTTATCCTGAGAATGAACTCAAATGTATATTCGCCGTAAGGCAGCATATACGGATCCAGAGGCAAGGCACCCCACGAGTCGATACCGCCCACTCCCATCTGTCTGAGGTCAAAATTGACGTATGTCTCAGGGCGGGGTACAAGTTCAGAAGAATGACGCACATATCTGGGCGAGAGCAGGTCCAGGTCCTCAATGGAGTAATTCAGGGCCGTGGCTGTAAACGGTTCAGACGCCACTATCTCCAGCCCCGTACCTGTCCTGTCAACGACTCTCCAGTATCGCAGGCCAGTACGGGCACCGCTCTCCTGGGGACGCACATAGTCATACTGATACATGTCAGCCACATCGTCATGGTAGCGTCCTATCATGGCCGCTCCGTGACGGTCGCTGTAGTTCTCGAACGGCCCGTAGCCGTAGTAGTCCACCTCGGAGAAACGCGGCGGCATCACCATACTCATGCCGAAACGCATCAGCGGAGCCACCTTGACTGTATCTGAGCCGGGCACTAAATGCTCGGTCACAGCTATCTCTCCGTCAGCGTTGAGCAGGTAGGACATCCTGAGCACAGCCCCCACCGAGCGCACCTCATACTCCGTCCGGACCAGCACTCCCATGTCCGTCTCTTCTGCACTCATCTCCTTTAGCTTCAGATCGGGCTCACGCCATACGGCGCAGGTATGATGCAGCCATGCCCCGTCATCATTGTCAGTTACCGCCCTGTAGAAATTGGGCTGCAGCGGCTGCTCCAACAGGTCTACGCCGGAGGCGAACGGTGCCACGTACCGGGAGGAGCCGCGGTAAGCCGGTTGCGCATTGCCTCCGTCGTATGTAAGTTCCGAGGACGAATGCGCCCCGGTAGTCACCAGCCGCTCCAGCCAGCCTGTCTGACGGCTGAACTCTGCCCTCCATCCGTTACCTTCTATGTAATAAAGACGGAAGTCACTGGACAAAGCAGGTGCGTTATCCGCAGCCGGGAATCTCTCCGCCATCAGTGTCTCATACTCTTTTTCCGCATCATATTCCCTGACCGTCAGCTGATCCCATGCCAGTACCGTGCCGGCATCCAACACTCCCTCCGCTCTCTTCAGGCTGTAACTGAGATTGAGCAGCAGTTCCTTCGCTCCGGAATATTCCCTGACCGCACCGAAAATGGGAAGAGTTATCTGAGCCGTGGACTGCGGAGCGACTCTCAAATCCTCCACCGAACCGGAAGCCACAGCCCGGCCGTCAGCCGTCAGAGTCCAGTCCAGCCGGAATCCGGACAGGTCACGGAAGAAATACTCATTGTATATGTCTATCTTCCCGGAAGCGGGCTCCTTGGAAGAAGTCAGGATGGAACGATAATGATAGGCCACTTCCATAGCCGTGGGATGCAGGCTGCGGTCCGAGGCAACAAAACCGTTGTTGTTGAAATTGTCATCCGAGGCATCGTACTTATTGTAGCTGCCTCCGTAAGTCGCGGTAGACCGGCCGTCCTTCCCATAGCGGATGATGGCCTGGTCCACAAAGTCCCAGATAAAGCCCCCCTGATACTTGGGATACTTGCGGACAAGGGCCATATACTCTCCGAATCCGCCCATAGAGTTACCCATCGAATGAGCATACTCACACTGGATCAAAGGCTTCTCCGGATCTGTCGCCAGATAGCGCTCACAGTCCTGAGGGCTCCAGTACATAGGACAGAATACGTCGCTGTGAGGAGTATTCACATAAGTTCTGTAATCCAGAGAACGCTCATAATGTATGGGCCTGGACGGGTCGTAGCTCTTTATCCACTCGTAGCAGGCCGCGAAATTATCCCCGTCTCCGGCCTCGTTGCCCAGACTCCAGAGGATGATGCTGGGATGATTGATATCCCTGAGCACCATACGGCTGTCCCGTTCCAGATGCGCCTCCCTGTAAGCGGGATTCTTAGCCAAAGACCTGTCTCCGTAGCCCATGCCGTGGGACTCGATATTGGCCTCATCCACGACGTAGAGACCGTAACGGTCACACATATCGTACCAGCGGGGGTCGTTGGGATAGTGACAGGTACGCACAGCATTGATATTAAGGCTCTTCATTATCTGTATATCCCGCAGCATCTCCTCCTCCGAGACCAGATACCCGCCCTTAGGGCTCATCTCGTGCCTGTTGGCGCCCTTGATGAGCACCGGCTGACCGTTGACCAGAAGCTGGCCGTCCTTTATCTCCACCTTGCGGAATCCCACATTGACGGCCACCTTGTCCGACACTCCGTCCTCACTCACGGCCACAGCCTCCAGGCGGTACAGCCAGGGAGTCTCAGCCGTCCATTTGCGTGGGGAGCGCACATTGGCAGAAGCTTTGAACTGACCGTCCTCTCCTACCTCAGCCACATAGGACCACACGGACTTTCCTTCAGGGGACCTCAACGTAAGTCCGACTCCAGTCACTCCGTCCGTCACATTACCCTTTATCGAAAGACTGCCGTTGCGGTACGCCGCATCCAGGTCCGGTACAGCCTCCACTGTCTGCACACGCTCCTTGGGCCGGGCGTACACATAACTTTCCCTGGCGATACCGGAAAGCCTCCAGAAATCCTGGTCCTCAAGATAAGTGCCGTCACACCAGCGGAAAACCTGGAACGCAAACAGATTGTCCCCGGTCTTTACGAAGTCAGTGATGTCAAACACGGCCTCCAGTTTGCTGTCCTCGCTGTAACCCACGTACTGACCGTTGACATAAAGGGTGATATTGGAGGTTACAGAGCCGAAATGTACGAAGATGTCCCTGTCCCCGATCCAGTCCTGAGGTATCTCGACCGTTCCCCGGTAGGTTCCGACATGGTTCTGGAACTCCGGCACATGCGGCGGGTCATTCTCGAAGAAATTGCGCCAGGCATATCCGATATTGAGGTACAGGGGATCGCCATAGCCGTTGAGTTCCCAGATTCCGGGAATAGGCATGGAGCCCCATCCGCGGTCATCGTAGTCCGGCATGTAGTAATCCACCGGACGGTCCCAGGCATTCTCCACCCAGTTGAATTTCCAGACACCGTGCAGCGAGACCGTCTCCGGATTATCAATGTCGAGTGTAGCGCACATCGGCACACGGTTGACCTCATTCACTCCGGGATTGCCCCAGACCGAGTCCGCATCGAGAGTCCTGCCTCTGTCGTAAGGCTGGGCCTGTGCAGCCATGCTGAGCGACGCCAGTACCGCCAACAATAAGACTAATCGCTTCATGTTTTCAAAGTTTCAGATAATTATCAATAACAACCTGCGAATTTAATAAATTTTACATAAAAGCCGGCCTTTCTTGTTTTTCCCAAAAGACAGTATATCTTTGCGCGATTTTTAAAAATAGAAGGGAATTTATGCAGAATCTTTCCATAAGCAGAGGGCACGTGCTGAGAGAATGGCTGCCGCTGGTGGCACTTGCATTCTCCACCTTCATATTCAACACTTCCGAGTTCATACCCATCGGACTGCTGAGCGACATCGCCGCAGACTTCGCCATCACTGAGTCCAAGGCAGGCGTACTGATCACCGTCTATGCCTGGGTTGTAGCCATAGCCTCTCTTCCACTGATGCTCATGGTCTCAGGCGTAGAGTCCAAACGGCTGATGCTCGGCATATTCGGGCTGTTCGTCATCAGCCACGCAGGCTCGGCTCTCTCCACCGGCTACTACATGCTTATGCTTTCCCGTATCGGAGTCGCCTGCTCCCACGCCATCTTCTGGTCGATTGTCACCCCTCTGGCCGTCAGAATAGCTCCCAAGGGGAAAGGCTCCATTGCCCTGAGCATCATCGTCGCAGGCTCCTCCATCGCCATGATAGCCGGACTTCCACTGGGCCGCGCAATAGGACTGGCCGCAGGCTGGAGAATGACGTTTCTGCTTATCGGATGCGTGGCTTTCGCCGTGATGCTGTTCATAGCGGTGGTTCTGCCCAGGACGCAAGGCGAAAAGGCCTTCTCACTTAAACAGCTTCCCGGCCTGCTCAAGACCCCGTCACTGCCCGGCATATACCTGGTCACCGTGCTGTCCGTCACCGCCCACTTTACAGGATACAGCTACATAGAGCCGTTCCTGGCCCAGACCGCCGGTTTCAAGGCAGAGGCCATCACGATGATACTCACCCTGTTCGGCATTATGGGCATAATCGGCAGCCTGCTATTCTCCAGATATTTCGAATCACACCGCAGTTTCTTCATGCGGTATGCCGTCATCGGTATCGGATGCTGCCTCCTACTGCTGCGTCCGGCAGCCATGACACACCAGACAGTCGTGACACTGTGCATATTCTGGGGACTGGCCAACTGCTTCTTCAATATGGTATTCCAGTCCGAGATTATCCGCACCGTTCCCGAAGGCACGTCCATAGCCATGTCCATCTACTCCGGAATCTACAATGTCGGCATCGGCAGCGGGGCCCTTATCGGCGGTCTGGTCTGCTCCGGAATCAGCGTCAGCGCGATAGGCTATATCGGAGGTCTCATAAGCATCGCGGCCTGTCTCGCCTGCCTGCTCTACCTTCAACCGCGTTTGAAAGCATAGGCCTACGGACAGGGATTTTACCTATAAAACTTTTCAATATGGATATACAGACATTCATCAGCAAATACCGCCAGGCTTTTGGTGAAACGGCGGAACTTCCGCTTCTGTTCTATTATGATAACGAACCGGTGGCGGATACAGAAAAGATAAACGGTTGTTTCTTCAAGGGAATGGATGCCGCAAGAAAAGGGGAAGGGCTTAGCCTGAGTGCCGAGACCATCGGTTGTGGCGGTGGCAAGCTCTATACCGCCTTTGCACCGATGCCTGAGCATGTACCCGGCTTCGTGTCACAGAAAGAACGCTACAAGGCTTCTCCAGAAGATGTCATAGAGTGCATTGAACGGCTTGATATACGGCCGGCTGCTGAAAAGTATCTTAATTTCATACGGATTGACCGCGTAGAGAGTTTTGAACCCATGGAAGGGATTCTGTTTTTTGCTACTCCCGACATGCTGTCAGGGCTGGCAACTTGGGCATTCTTCGACAATAATGCCGATGATGCTGTCTCCTGCATTTTCGGCTCAGGCTGTTCATCAGTTGTAGCCCAAGCCGTAAGAGAAAACAGAGCAGGCGGCCGCCGTACGTTTATAGGTCTGCTCGACCCTTCCGTACGCCCTCATGTAGAAAGCAATGTGCTGAGTTTTGTGATTCCGGCAAGCCGTTTCAAAGAAATGTACCGGACAATGGATCGTTGTTGCCTCTTCCATACGAATGCATGGAGTAAGGTAAAAGAACGGATCTCCCACAGCGTCTGATCCGGGCTTATTCCAGCTTCCCTGATTACCCGGCAAGGTCATTTCCATTATCTTCGGGTCCCACCCCCGTTGAAAGGCTCACCGGCCATACATTTTTCGTATTCTGTCTTCACAACACTGCATAATTCCAATTTTGCAAAGATAATGAAAACGGAAACGCGGCAAACAGTGTAATTCAGTCCAGGCCCCATTCGCACAGCCAGACACCTGAAGAAGTCCAGCAAGGGGAGCTCAGAAAAGCACTTGTAAATCAGGCTCTCTACAAAAATGCATCTGCTGGACTAAGGCAGATAAGGGCTAAAATAGCGGTTTCGTGGCAAAATACAGGCAGTCCAACAGAACATCAAAACACATATATCTGATAATAAGGATAATACATCCATACAGCATGCTGGACCTTGAAAAATGACTACTCGAGCCGACATTTCCCGGCATAAGACAGGACGGCTGAGACTACAAGGCATTTGCATAATTGGGCTTCTGAATGCTCACCACAGTGCCACCTTGCCTGCACTGCCCAAGTCGAGTATGCCCGTATCTATACCAAGGGCCTTGAACACCCGACTCATTGTGGGCAGGGTGATGACGCTTTTGCCCTTTTCCAGCCGGGATATCTGTGCCCGCTGCACACCGATGCGCTCTCCCAGTTCCTCTTGCGTCAGGTGCTGCTCCTGACGCGCCTTCCTGATGGCCTCTCCGACCATGTAAGCGTGGACATCCTCCTGCAGCTGTGCCTCCATCGCATCGCGTTCGGGAGTGCCTGGTTTGCCCCACAATTTATCTTTCATTTCATCTGCGGGTATAAGCTTGAACTGTTCCATATTATTTTATCGTTTTTTACGTCTGAAATATTCTTTCCTGATTTCCTCTGCTTTTGCTATTTCTTTCACAGGGGTTTTCATGGTCTTCTTTACAATGCCATGAGTAGCGACTACCATCGTGTCCGTATCTGTATCCCAAAAGGAGAAAAGCCTGTAACAAATGCCATTGTATAGAGTCCGGAACTCCCATATATCCGTATTTTCAAGTTTCTTGAATATCTCTGCCTCCCTAATGCCTTCTTCAACTTTGAATATATTATAATAAATCTTTTGCTGGGCTTTGACCGATTGTCCCGCTATAAAGGCCGCCGCCTCTTCCATCAACACTACTTTAAGTTTCATCAGCCTTGTTTTTATCTGTATCCGGGTGCAAATATAGCATTTGTTTCCATCAAAAGAAACAATAGGGGAAATTTTTCACGGGAGACTACTTCCAGCCAATTGACCGGAAGCCCGGCTCAGGGCCCTGAACAGCGCGTCGGGGACGTCGGATATCTGAAGACCTTAAGCCCGGCTATAGAATGGGAGATGAGAGAAGGAAGCGGGGGCGGCTGCTGTAGTCCATGTATCCCCCGGTGAATGTGTTGCCGAAACGCTCTACTGAGTCCCGGGTTCCGCTCCAAGCTGGGGCGATCCCACAAATAAAAAAAGTCCGAATCTTGCGACTCAGACTTTTCGTGCCCGGAACAGGACTCGAACCTGCACAGCCTTGCGGCCACTAGTCCCTGAAACTAGCGTGTCTACCAATTTCACCATCCGGGCGGTTAGACACGTTTCCCCAAACGGGAGTGCAAAGATAATACTTTTTTCGGAAGTTGTATCCCCCTATGTGCAATTTTCTATCTCGCTGCTGTCTGAATGACATTGTCAATCTCAGCCAGGATGGGATAGAAGGCATTGTCATCCAGCGAGGAATACCTTCCGACAAGAGCCCGCAGCTGTGTCAGCACAAACTGACGGGACTCCTGCCACTGGCCCATGTCAACAGACACATTCTTGCGCTTAAGGTACGACAGGAAACCGTTCTCCAGATTCATGTTGTCCAACAGTACGTTCAACTCGTCCAGCGAGCCGATCTCACGAAGCCTGCCACGATACTCGTCCGCCACATCCGAGGCATATTTAATCGTAAGAGCCTGACGGTTAATCCGAATCAGCAAGTCAGTAACGCCTGTGGTATCAATAGGGACAAACACATCAGGGATGATTCCTCCTCCACCGTAAACCACATTGCCCTTGGGTGTAATGTACTTCAGGGAGTCATTGCGGACAATACTGTCAGCATCGGTCATCTCCCCGTGCGCATACCTTTCGTAGATGTCGTAGACATAGTCCATATCATCTCCAGGTGTGTACGGCTTCTGGATACAGCGTCCCGTGGCGGTATAGAAGCGGGCCACGGTCAGGCGGATACCGGAGTTGTCCGTAAAGAAGATAGGCTCCTGCACCATACCCTTGCCGTAGCTGCGGCGGCCGTAGATGAGCCCGCGGTCATTGTCCTGCATCGCTCCGGCAAATATCTCGCTGGACGACGCGCTGTTCTCATTGACCAGAACGGCCAGTTCTATGTCCTGACACTTGCCGCTGCCGTCGGCATAAAAGTTCTGACGGGGACGGTGGGCACCCTCCATATATACTATGAGACTCTCCTCTGGCAGGAACTCGTTGGAGAGCAGCAGGGCCTGGTCCATATATCCGCCTGAGTTGTCACGCAAGTCAAATATCAACTTTGTCATGCCGGCCCCGAGAAGCACGGGCAGAGCCGCCTCGAACTCCTCGTAACTTGTACGGGTAAACTTGGACAGCTTCATATATCCGGTGGTGTCGTCCAGCATATAAGCCACATCTATGCTCTTCACCGGTATCTTGTCACGGGTCACCTCAAACTCCACGGTCTCCCCGTCCCGGAGAATATCCAGCCGGACCTTGGTCCCGGACACCCCTTTCAGCATACCGACCAGAGAATCCTGATTTATCTGCACTCCGGCGACATTCTTCCCGTCCACACTGACAATCCGGTCTCCAGACATAAGTCCGGCCCGCTCGGATGGTCCTCCGGCTATCACGCTGATAACTATGGCCGTATCCTCCGGGAGATTGAAAGTAATGCCTATGCCGTCAAAATTACCCTCCAACTCTGCATTGGCCTGTTTAAGGTTCTCCGGAGGAAGATAAACGGAATGCGGGTCCAGATCTCTCAGGATCACAGGGAGTATCTCCTCAGTCAATTTGCCGCGGTCTATGTCATCGACATAATTCTGGTCTATCTGCTGCAGTACCAGTTCCAGCTTATCCCAGCCATGATCCGTCACATAGTACCTGTCCGCATTGCCGCGCACCATCACCAAACGGGTGATGATACTGCCGGCGAGCAGCATTATAACCGACCACAGAACCAGTTTCAAAGTTTTCATATATTGTCGTATTTGCAGACTTCTATTCCTGCCCGGCGCAGCAGCTCTATACCGTCCTTCACACTGTACTCTATCATGTAGACCACTCTCTTGATACCAGCCTGAATTATCAGTTTGGAGCACTCCACGCACGGAGCATCGGTCACATAAAGAGTGGCCCCGTCGCTGTTGTTGCCCGACTTGGCCACTTTGGTTATGGCATTGGCCTCGGCGTGAAGCACATAAGGCTTGGTCTTGCCGGTGGACGGATCCTCGCATATATTCTCGAAACCGGCCGGAGTGCCGTTAAACCCGTCAGATATGATCATCCTGTCCTTGACGAGCAGGGCCCCCACCTTACGGCGGGTGCAGTACGAGTTCTTCGCCCATACTCTCGCCATCTCCAGGTAACTTCTGTCAAACTGCTCTTGCTTTGTCATACCTATGAATTAATTGTTTGAACGCTGATAGAGATACCGTTTGATACTCTTCTTAGGAGTCTTCTCGAACTCCTCGGGGAAAAGCTCTACCGCTCCCACCTTGCAGTAATTAGGCTGATGCGCATTCATATCCTTGATGCTTTGCTGAATCCTGCTCAGCAGCTCCTCCTTGGACAGGCCGTCGGCCTCCGCCATCTCCGAATCCGGATACACCAACGCACGAAGTCCGCCATTATCCTCTATCACAAGGGACTCTATCACATAAGGCATATTGTTTATCTCACCTTCTATCTCCTCGGGATAAATATTCTGACCTGAAGGTCCGAGGATCATGCTCTTGCAGCGGCCCTTGATGAACAGGAAGCCGTCGGAGTCGATTACTCCCATGTCTCCGGTACGGAACCAGCCGTCCTCGGTGAAAGCCTCGGCAGTGGCCTGTTCGTTCTTGTAGTAGCCCAGGAAGACATTGTCTCCCTTGACCAGAATCTCTCCCGGAATATTCTGAGGATCGGCCGAGTCAATCATAATCTGCATCCTCGGCGCCGCCTTGCCGCATGAATAGAGCTTGGTCTCATTCCAGCGGGCATAGGTTATGATGGGACCGCACTCGGTCATGCCGTATCCCACTGTAAAGCGGAAACCGATACGGCGGAAAAATGCCTCCGCCTCACGGTTGAAAGCCGCACCGCCGATAATCACCTCGTCGAACTTGCCGCCGAAAGCCTCGTCCAACTGGTTGTTGATCTTCTTCAATATCTTCTCGTCGATGACGGGAAGCCTCAGCAGCAGGCGGATATCCCTGCGGTTAATCAGAGGTTCCAGCTTTTTCTTGTATATCTTCTCTATGACAAGCGGGACTGTCACTATGAGGTCCGGTCTGACCTTTCCCATGGCATCCAGAATAATCTTAGGAGTCGGAAGCCTGGTCAGGAAATGCACGTGCGTACCGGAGCAGAACTCCACCAGGAACTCGAACAGCATCCCGTACATATGGGCCGTAGGCAGCATGGAAACACAATTGGAGGCATTGTCCAGATGCCCGTGAACCTCAAAGCCGAACAGGACATTTGAGAGAATGGAGCGGTAAGGCAGCATCACCCCCTTGGAGAATCCGGAAGTACCTGATGTATAGTTTATCATGGCAAGCTCCTCCGGGGAGTCCTCATAGTAGTGGACGCAGTCCGGATGAAAGCTGTGCGGATATTTCTTTCCGAAAAGTTCGTTGAGATGCTCGCGTGTCTGGGTTATCCTGTCATTGGACGCATACAGCAGGGAGAAATCATTCATCAGTATGATCGCGTCCAGGCCAGGCATCTCCGACTGGGTCAGTTCCTCCCATACCATATCACCCACAAAGAGAACCCTGGACTCGGAGTGGTTGACCAGATGATAGATGTTCCCGCTTTTGAACTCATGCAGCAGAGGCACGGGCACGGCTCCGTATGTCATGGCAGCAAGAAAAGACACAGCCCAGTTTGCCTGGTTACGGGAGCATATCGCTATCTTGTCACCACGTTTCAGTCCGCACATCTCCAGCATGATATGTATCTTCTCTATCCTGCGGGCCACATCACGGTAATACAGAGTAACCCCGTTATAATCAGAAAGAGCAGGACAGTCCCAGTTCTTCTTTATGCTGTCCTCAATAATCTTATTCAGTGATTTAGGATTCATACACTTTGATTTGATTGATTATGTTAAAAAGCCTGCATTTCGCACAGATGCGAATATAGTCCGCCCATCTTGAGCAGTTCCGCATGTGTGCCCCTTTCCACAATCCGTCCCTCCTTCATTACCACTATCTCGTCAGCGTGCTGTATAGTAGACAGCCGGTGGGCGATGACAATGGACGTACGGTTCTTCATCAGGTTGGTGAGAGCGTCCTGCACAAGCCTCTCGCTCTCAGTATCGAGAGCCGATGTCGCCTCGTCCAGAATAAGAATCGGGGGATTCTTCAACACGGCCCTGGCTATGGCTATGCGCTGACGCTGGCCTCCGGAGAGCTTGCCGCCACGGTCTCCGATATTGGTATCATAACCATGCTCCATCTGCATGATGAACTCATCCGCATTGGCTATTCTCGCTGCCCGCTTCACATCCTCGTCCGATACGTTCTCCATACCGAATGTGATGTTGTTGCGGACCGTGTCATTGAACAGTATCGCCTCCTGCGTGACCACTCCCATCAGGGATATGAGTTCCTTGGGATAATACTGGCGGATATCCACTCCGTCTATGAATATACCTCCTTCGGTGACATCATAGAACCTGGGCAGCAGGTCCGCCAAGGTGGACTTGCCTGCGCCTGACGGCCCCACTATGGCTACCATCTTGCCCTTAGGTATGGTCAGATTGATGTTCTTCAGCACGTAGTCAGCAGAATACTTGAACGAGACGTTGCGGTACTCGATGGCGCTGTTGAATTCCGACACATGGACCGGATGCTCCGCTTTCCGTATTGACGGCACCGCGTCCAGTATCGCGAATATCCTGTTGCCGGACACCAGCCCTTTCTGGATATTGGAATACGCCGCGGCTATGGCCTTCGACGGCTCCAGAACTCTCCAGTAGAATGCGATATATACGATAAAGTCAGAAAGTCCCATGCCCAGTTCTCCACGCATCTGCAACACCCCGCCGTAAAACAGCACGGCTGCAGCCACGGAGATACCAAGAAACTCTGACAGTGGTGAGGCCACTTCCTGACGGGTGTACATGGCACGGCTGACCGCCTTGTGCTCCTCATTGGTACGCTCAAAACTGTCCCGGACATATTTCTGCGCATTGAATGCCTTTATTATCCTGGCTCCCGATATGGCTTCCTCGAAATGGCTGATTATACGCCCCATCAGAGCCTGTGTCCTGGTAGCACCCCGCTTGAGCTTGCGGGTGACTGAGCCTATGACGAACGCCGATATGGGCAGAGTCACCAACGTCAGCAGAGTCAATCTAGGTGACATGTAAAACAGGCCTATCAGGAAACCTATAACCAGCAAGGGCTCGCGGAATATGATATGAAAACTGCTGGCCACACTGTTCTGCACCTCGTTGACATCGTTTGAGACACTGGAAAGAATATCTCCCTTGCGCTGTTCCTGGAAATAATCGACGTTGAGCCTGGTAATCTTACAGAAAAGGTCTGTACGGATATTCTTCATCACGTAAGTCTTCATATTCACCAGTATCTTCTGGGAAAGGAATCTGGTAAGATTGGACAACAATGACGTGATAATCAGCACCAGACATACAAAGAGCAGGCTGCGGAGCACTCCGCTGGCCTCCATGATTCTGGTCAGATAATACTGGAATACCCCGTAAAAATAGTCCACACTGAAAGAGAAATCCGGCAATGTGGTATATTTCTCTACGGCATCCGGGTCAAACAGAACCTCCAGCAGAGGCTTTATCAAAGCGTAATTGACAACTCCAAATATTACGGAAAGTATTGAGGAAATCAGATATCCGGGCCAGAACCGACTGTAGGGCCTGGCATATGAAAGGATACGTGTAAATGCCTTCATTGTGCTCATCTACTGCTTGTTTTTATCATCTACCTCCTCGTAGTCCACGTACTCGCCTATATTGTCACCAACTATCTTCTCTCCCGCTCCGGCATCTTTTCCCGAAACTGACACCTCCCCTTCCTTTCTATTCTTGTGAAAACCCTGCCAGCGTTGAGATGTTCCCCTCATCCGCCTTAATATATACAAAGGCAGAGCTATTACAAAAAACAAGGCTCCGAAAATTATAAGCAGTATAATGTTAATAATCGCCATATATATTTCTATCTTTTTCTGAATGATCCGTCTGCCAGATCCAATATCATATCCTTTCCATCAATAAGCGCAACCTTCACCTCATGCGAGGATACAGGCTCTACTGATGTATCTTTCTTAAGTTTCCGTTTTTTAGTAAAGTCAGCACATAACGTGCCATGCGCATCATATATGAGAGTCTGGTACGAAGTACGGACGACCCAATATGTCTTTCCGCCCACTTCCAGACATTCGGGCAACGACATTATGCGCTCACTCAGCGAGATGTCATTCCACCCACCGGGACGTTTTCCTGACAGATCATACTGTGCGACAGTATTGTCCGTATGCAGAATCATCATGGTATAATCCTTACTTCCCTTGAAGTCATAGACATCCGGACCTAAAAGAATCTCCTTGTCCAGAGTCACCGGAAAGTCCCTGACCATACGTCCAAGACGGTCTAGCAGATACACTTTGTTTCCGGCACCGAAGAGCATCTGAAGCTTGTCGTTCTTAAGATAGTCTATCTGCCTCACCGTTCCGCAGAGCGGACTGTCGAACTTTACAGTCCATACCGGATTACGCGATCTGCCCAGAAGACGCAGGTTGTTATTGTCGAGTTGCTCTAGATAATTTGTGGATCCGTCGATAAAATTTTTCACCGGGAACGGACCCTGAGGCACCGTAACGGGGACATCCTCAACAACAGCATTTGCCTGAGCCTGATTGCCGGGTACCGGCAGAGACTCCAGATCTTCCGAATACAAAGAAGTCCTCACGGCAAGCCTGTCACCAACACGGCAGGTATTGAGGACAGCCAGTTCAAAGTTCTTATTGCCGAAACTGTTACCGACGACATTCCTGTACTGTTTCTTAAAGTATGTCTCCAGCGAGTCAGAATACCTGGAAACATTTACCATCAATGACATACAAGTAATCTCGCGCAACTCCTCAGCTGCCGGTGTCTGCTCCAGATACTCCTGCAGCGAGAAAAAAGCACCTCGTTTCCACTCCTGTCTGAGAGTCTGTATCTCATTCTGCTCCCCGACAAGAATCCAGTCTCCTAAAGCACAGTAGGCATCTTCGGCGGAAGGCCGGAATACCTCACCCATATAAGCCGGGAGATACCCTTTGAACAGATACGTGCAGACCGTATCCTTATAGTTTTTCAATGCTTTCCTATTGTCGGTCTTGAAAGCCAGAATCTTATGCTCAGAACCTCCGGACACGTACGAGAATACAGACAGTTCCTTGATATCCAAGGACCTGACAAACTCGCCCGTAGAAATATCCAGACTGTCCTGCTTTGACGCTACGGTATTGACATAGTCGTAGTCTTTTTTGCGTCCTGCGGCAGACAACCACTTTTGAAAGGCTCTCGCATAGTCATCGACAGACGACATTGGAAGAGTAAGCACATATGAAGCGTTATGCGGCACTATGGAATATACGTCCGGCCTGCTGCCTCTCTGCGTGAGCAGTACATCTGCATATCTCTCACCAGGGCGTCCGCTTACCACCCGGCCGTCAAAAGTCACTGGAGAGTCTCCGTTGTCAAGTCCGAAGCATCCCCAGTCCGCAATGCTTTGAAAAAAGGAAGCAAAGGACACGTACTTGCGGTCCGCCGCTCCTGAAAACAACTTCCCTAGATTGGAGAAGTTGACATGCAGCACTCCACGTTCAGAAGTAACTCCCGAAATATCAGTATACATCGGGTTATCCTTGATGGATGAGCCGTTCTCAAGATGTCTCAATGACGACTCAACTATGACCATGGAAGGGCTGGCTATCAGAAAATGCCCCCAGACAGCGAACGAGGCATCCGGAACAGCCGATTTATACACGGTAAGCTGCTCATACCTTTTCTCTATTACTCCCCTGCATTCCCCCAGTAGCTCCTCCAGAAATAAAGACGGATCGGTCTTCTCCGGAATGGACAACACGAGCAAGGGGGAAACAGCATTTTTACTGGAATAATGCATCGACAGAGCGGCTTCCCACTCAGACGAGACTGAAGGGATGCACCCGATAAGCCTGCCGAGCGCGCTCCCCTCATCCGTCATATTCTCAATTTCTGAAAATGAACCGGATTCAAAGAGGAATATGGCATCGGATGGAATTGCCTCCACTCCGTCTGTAAGCCGGTCCGTCCTCACAGACTCTCCGCTGTCTCCGAAAAAGAGAGTGCAGAAAAAATACCCTATACCGGCCAGCAGCAGCACCGCCACTACCGAATAGACAATTATACTCCTCTTGTTCATATTTCAACTATTTTTTCTCCTCGGTCTCCTTGGGAGCAGCCTTATATACCTTCACAAGCTCTATATCGAAGATAAGAGTGCTGTTGCCGGGGATGGGGCCAGAACCGCGCTGTCCATAGCCCAACTCTGCAGGCACGTAAAGCTGTATCTTACCGCCTTCCTTAGCATAGGTAAGGCCTTCTGTCCATCCCTTGATGACCCTGTTGAGAGGGAACTTGACACTCTCTCCCCTATCGTAAGAAGAGTCGAACACTGTCCCGTCAATAAGACGGCCCTCGTAGTTCACCTCCACTGTATCAGTCTCCTCTGGAGCGATTCCGGTACCCTCGACTTCTATCTTGTACTGCAGGCCGCTCTCAGTCTCCACCACTCCTTCCTTCCCCTTGTTTGCGGCGAGGAACTCAGTTCCTTCCTCAAGACTGCGCTCTGACTCATAGGCCATGCGGTCCCTCAGATAACTTTGAATCAGCATGACTATATCCTGCTCTTCAAGCATGGTCTCCTCTTCATTGAGAACATCCTTGAACCCTTTTTTCATCTGAGCCAGGTTGAGTTCTCCGAAAGGAGATGATGTCAGCATTTTCCCATAATACATACCCAGAGCATAACTTATCGTGTCGATCTGGGCGGTTGTGGTCTCAGGCATTCTGTCACCCTTCTGATATGTTCCAGCGCAGGATGAGATAGCCATGACTGCTGCCGATGCAGCGATGATTACAATTACAATCTTTTTCATTTTATTAATTTGGTTTTGTTATTAGTTGTCATATACAGCGCGGCCAGACCGATACATGCCGCGAGAAAAGATGTAGCGAGTATAGCCAGTTTCCCGGCATTTATCAGACGGGCCTCCGTAAAAGCCAGGTTATCAATAAATATCGACATGGTAAATCCTATACCTCCAAGTATGCCCAGCGCGAATACCTGACGCCATTTTGTGCCCTCAGGCAGGCCGGCGAGTCCCAGTCTGACAGCCAGCCAGCTGAATGTCAGTATTCCCAATGGCTTGCCAAGCAACAGTCCGAAGAAAATCCCCGGAATCACTGCCGGCATCGGTCCGCCCAAAGAAGCCGTATCCACCACCACTCCCGCGTTGGCAAGGGCGAACAACGGCATGATCATGAAGTTGACCCACGGATGAACGGCCGCCTCCATTCGGCACAGCAGAGAGTCCGGTCCGGTAAAGGCCCTAACATCGCCTTTGGATGTCCTGGCCGGTATAGTCATGGCCAGCACCACTCCAGCGATAGTGGCATGTATGCCCGAACGGAACACAAAGACAAACAGCACTACGCCAAGAGTCAAATACACCAGCACAGACCGTATGCCAGCCTTATTGACGGCCAGCAGGACAAGAACCGTCACCGCGGCATATACCAGATAGATGAGATGAATATCATGTGAGGGATAGAATAGCGCAAGCACTATTATGGCCCCGATATCGTCCACGACTGCCAGAGCCACCAGAAGCACCTTCAATCCGACAGGGCAGCGCGTTCCCAGCAGTGAGAGCACGCCTATCGCAAAAGCTATGTCCGTAGCCATGGGTATGCCCCATCCGCCGGAAGAAGGCGTTCCGGCATTGAAAACAGTATAGATGACAGCAGGGAATATCATGCCGCCGAGCGCCGCGAACATGGGAAGCATGGCTTTCTTTCTGGTGGAAAGCTCTCCGACAAGCAGTTCCCTCTTTATCTCCAATCCTACGGAAAAGAAAAATACCGCCATCAGGACATCGTCTATCCATGTTCTCAGCGGCATGCTCAAAGTGTTGTCTCCGAACGATACAGTCAGCGCTGTGTCCCACAGACGGTGCAGCCCTTCCATCGCCGGGATGTTGGCGGCAAGCACTGCTGTCACCGCACACGCCATGAGCAGCACACCGCCAGTCATATCGCTGTGGAGCAGCCTGTGCATCAGCACCCGCCGGCGCAGGACATAGACTTTATTCCGCTTCATTGTACTATTTCGTTTAGCAGCCGACAAATTTAATCATTTTTTCTTACGGGAGTACGTCGAACACAGCAAGAGTTTAAAAAGCATCCTGACTCCGACATTCGCGTCCCATTCTCCCTGACTTCCCGGAGCGACCTCGCACAGATCGGCTCCGACTATCCTCCTTCCCGACATTGCCAATAAATATAATAGGTAGTCGGCCTGCGAGAACGTCAGTCCCCCGGGCACCGGAGTTCCAGTACCGGGGCAGTATTCAGGAGACAGTCCGTCAATATCGAAACTGACATAAACGTCCTGAGGCAGGGTCGAGACAATGTCCTGACAGATGCTTTTCCATGACTCCCCGCTGAAAAGCCTGTCCTTTATATTGAAATCCGTAAACGGCACAAAAAGTTCCGATCCGGTCATCATGGAATGTTCAGAGGAGCAGAAATCCCTGACCGCTACCTGAGTAATGCGACCCAATCCTTCAGCCTCGGCAGCCGCATTGTACATTATGGATGCATGGGAATACTTAAAGCCCTCATACGCGTTCCTGGTATCCGAATGCGCGTCAATATGCAGGATACCCATACCCGGATATCTTCTTGCAAGGGCCTTGATAAGCCCGAGGGGGACACTGTGCTCGCCTCCGGTCAGCACCACGGACTTGCCTGCCGACAGGTATTTCTCCGAAACATGTTCCACATAAGCATTCAATTCCGAAGAACAGGCGTTAACCTCATCGCACAGCTCCGCCATAGACTCCTGAGACCGTCCCTGTTCCCAAGCGTAGATTACCTGCTCGGCCGCACCTCTGGCCCTGCCGTTCAGTTCCCTCAGCCCCGGCTCTTCCGGAAGGGTCCAGACTTTCATTCGGGACGCATCAGGAAATCTCTCGTCGAACAGATCGACCTGAAGAGAAGCATCAAGCATCGCCTGCGGACCGTCGGCGGTTCCCTTCCCATAAGACACGGTTGCATCCCAGGGCACCTGCACTATCACAGTATCCGCCTCCTGCTCTCCGCATGGCAGTCCGAAGAAATTACCGTTGGCAACTCCCGGCGCATCGGGGTCAAATGAGGTTTTTTCCAAATTTTCGATATTATTCTTCATTTTTTTTGCAAGAAAATAAACTTTTCGGTAATTTTAGACGCGCAAAGGTAATAAATATGAAGATTAGTTCAGAGGAATTACACTCCAATTTAAAGAAGTTTTTTGGGTACGACACATTCAAAGGAGAACAGGAAAAGATTATAACACACCTTATTGAGGGCAATAATGCGTTCGTTCTCATGCCCACCGGAGGCGGGAAATCAATGTGCTATCAGCTGCCGGCACTGCTCATGCCCGGCACCGCGATAGTGGTCTCACCGCTCATAGCCCTGATGAAAAACCAGGTAGACGCAATCAGGGGATTTATCTCGGGCTCGGACGGAGTGGCGCATTTCCTCAACTCCTCACTCAATAAAGCTCAGATCCAGGAAGTAAAGGACGACCTGCTCTCAGGCGTGACAAAACTGCTGTACGTAGCGCCTGAATCCTTGACCAAAGACGAGACGGTAGCTCTCCTGAGGCAGATTCACATCTCATTCTACGCCATAGACGAAGCCCACTGTATCTCCGAATGGGGTCATGACTTCCGTCCTGAATACCGCCACATCCGCCGCATCGTAGACGAGCTCGGGTCAGCTCCCATCATAGCCCTCACGGCCACCGCCACTCCGAAAGTACAGGCGGATATCCAGAAGAACCTGTGCATGATGGACGCAAAAGTGTTCAAAAGCTCTTTCAACAGGCCCAACCTCTACTACGAGGTGCGGGACAAGGTCAATGTCAGAAAAGAGATGATCAAGTTCATCAAGGAAAACGATGGCAAGTCCGGTATCATTTACTGCCTGAGCAGGAAAAAGACCGAGGAGATAGCCGAGTTCCTCAATGTCAACGGCATCAAGGCCCTGCCCTATCACGCCGGCATGGACGCCGCCACCAGGGCCAGGAATCAGGACATGTTTCTCATGGAGGAGGTGGATGTCATCGTGGCGACCATAGCTTTCGGCATGGGCATCGACAAGCCGGACGTAAGGTTCGTAATCCATTACGATATCCCCAAGAGCCTGGAAGGCTACTACCAGGAGACGGGACGCGCAGGAAGGGACGGACAGGAAGGCAAGTGCATCACTTTCTACAGCTACAAGGACATCCTCAAACTGGAGAAGTTCATGCAGGGCAAGCCTCTGTCCGAGCAGGAGATAGGGAAACAGCTGCTGCTGGAGACCGTGGCTTACGCCGAATCCAACCGGTGTCGCAGGAAGATTCTGCTGAACTATTTCGGAGAGGATTATCCTGAAGACAACTGCTGCAACTGTGACAACTGCCTGCATCCCAAAAAGCTCTTCGAGGGCAAGGAGTATCTGGCTCTTGTTCTGGAGCTGGTGGACTCCATGAAGGAAAGTTTCAAAGTGGACCATCTGGCAAATATCCTGACCGGAGAGACCAACTCCATAATCAAGTCCTATAAGCATCATCTCAGCGAGTTCTTCGGCATGGGGAAGGACAAGGGCGTAAAGTTCTGGATAGCGATTATCCGACAGGCAGTGGTCATGCATTTCCTGCACAAGGACCTGGAGCAGTACGGCCTGATCTCCATAACGCCTAAGGGAAAGGAGTTTCTGGAGAACCCGCATTCGGTCATGATGGCCGAAGACAGGGAGTTCGCCGACGGGGACGAGGAGGAGGACGAGGATTCGGCAGCCGTCTCGGCCGTAAGGCACGGCGGAGGCGTCGGAGATCCCGCACTCTTCTCAATGCTCAAGGACCTGCGCAAGGACATGTCCAGAAAGCTGAAACTGCCGGGCTTCGTGATTTTCACGGACCCGTCCCTGGAAGACATGTCCATACACTACCCCATCACACTTGACGAGCTCAAGAACTGTCAGGGCGTAGGCGAGGGCAAGGCCCGCAAATTCGGCAAGGAATTCATCAGCCTCATAGCCAAATACGTAGAGGAGTACAACATCCAGCGTCCCGAGGATATCGTAGTCAAGTCCCTTGTCAACAAGTCGGCCAACAAGGTCTACATCATACAGAACATAGACAGGAAAATTCCGCTGGAGGATATCGCAGAAGCCAAGAACATGGAGCTTTCCGATGTTCTGGACGAGCTGGAAGCCATTGTCGCGGCCGGCACCAGAATCGACATTGACTATTACATCCGGCAGACCGTGGACGAGGACAAGGTGGAGGACATCTACGAATATTTCAAGGAAGAGGCACAGAGCGATTCGGTAGCCGACGCGGTCAAGGAACTCGGCCCTGACTATGAGGAGGAGGAGATACGGCTGGTACGCATCAAGTTCCTCTCCGAAGTCGCCAATTAGGCAAAAGCGACTCAGTACCTCACGGAGGGGGGGGACCCGTCAGAGGTACTTGTTGAACCAGGTTATCTGACGCTTGGCATAGCGGCGGGTGTTTCTTTTCACCAGGTCTACGGCCTCGTCAAGGGAGATTGTTCCATCGAGATAACCGAAGACTTCGCTGTAGCCCACGGTCTTCAGGGCAGGCATATTACGAAAGCGCTCAAGAGAACGTACTTCAGCTACAAGACCGGCTTCGAACATCATCTCTGTCCTGCGGTCTATCCGGGCGTACAGTTCTTCTCTTGGCATTGTCAGCACTCTACGCTCAACGTTGAAAAACCTTTTTTTCTGAGGATTGGTCTTGAACGAGGAGAATTTGCGGCCCGTGGAGAGCGTCACCTCCAGAGCCCTGACGACCCGCTGACGGTTAGACAAGTCTATGACTGCATAACTCTCGGGGTCCAGCTTGCGCAACTCCTCAGCCAGAACCCCCACACCTTCCGTCATCGCCCTTTCCGTCAACCTCTTGCGCAGTTCCTGATCTGCAGGTGGGAAATCATCAAAGCCATAGCATACCGCATCGGCATACAAGCCCGAGCCACCCACCATCACCAGACGGTCATGACTCCTGAAAAGATCCGACAGCAGTGCCATGGCATCCAGTTCATATTGACCGGCAGAATAGTGATTTGACACCGAATGACTGAAGATAAAATAATGTCTCACCACTCGGAGCTGTTCTTCGGACGGCGGGGCCGTTCCTATACGCATCTCCTTGAAAATCTGCCTGGAATCGCATGATATAACAGGAGAGCCGTATTCCTTTGCCAACTCAATGGCATAATCTGTCTTTCCAACCGCAGTCGGCCCCAGAACCAACGTCAGAGTCTTGTCCATCGGAATTATACTGCCTCCTCTCCTTCAGGAAGTTCATCTACATCAAAAGCATCTTCCTGAACATCAGGCTGGGACGAGCCACTGTCCGAGAACTCCCCGTAATCCTCATACACGGACGAGAACTGATCGGGATTCCGGCCTTTCTCGGCCACCAGCACAGGATAGGACAGTCTTGGATTGTAATCAGCCTCCGACTCAAAACGCAACTCCAGAGAAAGCGCCTTTGTCATGTTGTACACATAACGGAGAGCCGCAGTTCCTCCCTTGAAGGCATCCTCCACGGAGACCCTGTCCATGGAGCCGTCCCCGAAGTCAAACAGGCCTATCCTGCGCATTATCACACCCTTGTCCGATAATGTCTCAAACACCGTCATCTGGTCCGGAGAAAACTCCAGGTCCCTGTCCAGAAACTCACGCAGCTTGAACAGAGTCATCCTGGTCTCCAGTTCGTATTCCCGCATAAAGATCCTATTACCGGGAATAACCGCTTTGTATCTGTATACCGTCATAGCCTTTATTTGTCTAAATTCCTCAGAAACGCTACTGTATCGACTCCATCAGGCCAGTCGTCCAGAACTGGTCTCTGAGCATAGCCAAAGTTACGGATAATTTTTTGAATTTTGTTCTCATTGGCCCGGATAAATTTATCGACATCCGCATGCCGACGGTACTCAGAGTACCACACTTCTCCCACCTGCAGGCTTTGACCGTACGGACTATCTCCGTCCAGATGTCTGAATATCACGGTTCCACTGTCTAAAAAGGTCTCTCCGGCCAAAGTCAGGACAGCCTTGTTCCTACGGTGATTGTCAGCTGCCGGACGACCAAGGCATCTGACTGCGAAATCCTCTGCAGCCGTCATCAACGGACGCATTTCATAGCCTTCCGGCACCAGAAGCCAGGTCACACTGCGGCATCCCAGACCGTAGTACAGCAGCATGTCCTCCGCCAGAGCCTCCAGCGCAGCACCGCTCTCGCCACCTTCGAGCACGGCCAGACTGAAACGCGAGGCCCGTATCAGCTTAGGCACTTCCGGAAAATTCTTACGGAAATATTCCGCAGCAGCGTCTCCGCCCATTGTAATCAAGGCATCCGCATGCCAGCCGCTCACGGAGCCGCAGAACTCCACCTCCGGGAAAAGCACCGGCAGCAGATACCGGTCCTTGGAGGACAGCTTGACCACAGGCCGCCATCCTGCCGCCAGAACAGACAGCACGTCCTGAAAGGCCACCGCCGGGATGTTGCCGGCGGCCACCACCCCACAGACTCCCGGACTTTTACCAGCCCTGGGATATTTTTCCACCCATCTGCCGAGACCGTCCTCATTCAAAAATCCGACGGCTATCGCCTCAAGCGCCCTTCGCTGCATATATGGAGTGAACAGCAGATTGTCCTGTGCCTCTTTCTCCACAGCCTCATCCAGCTCCGGCCACTTCTCCACCCCGTCCAGCCATCTTACGAGACGCCGCCCCAGTTCCGAATATCTCTTTATAAATAGATCCTTATCCATTTTCGCATCCGTTGACAGCCCAAAGATAAAAAATTTTAGGCTCATCAGCCTTTTTTACCTAACTTAGGGGCTCAAATGGATGGACATGGGCACACAGGAGAGAAACGACACTTTCAAGAGTCTGAAGGCCCCCTCAGAGGGGCTGTATAAAGAGAAGGGCAGTAAGTTTCTGGCTTTTGCATATCCTGTAGTCTCTGAAGACGAAGTCAAGGCATATCTGGAACAGATACGCAAAAAATACTACGATGCCAGGCACCACTGCTATGCCTACAGATTAGGGCTGAACGGGGATGTGTGGCGGTACAATGATGACGGTGAGCCCTCATCCACGGCTGGCAGGCCGATCTACGGGCAGATACTGTCCCGGGAGCTGAGCGATGTGCTGATAGTGGTCGTCAGGTATTTCGGAGGAATAAAGTTAGGAGTGCCCGGACTGATACGGGCCTATAAAAGCGCGGCGGCGGATGCATTGGACCATGCGGAAACAGTCGAGAAAGTGGCATCTGAGCTTTTCTCGGTGACTTTCGACTATACCGCCATGGACAGGGTGATGAGGGTGCTTAAAGACATGGGCATCTCCCCTTTGAAATACACTGCGGAAAGCGAGTGCAGGATGGAGATGAGGGTGAGACTCAGGGACACTGACACGTTCGTCATGCGGATGGGTGAGGCCGAAGCGAAAGTTGAACACATATAATAAATTAGATATATGGCTAAAAGTTTAATATCAATCCAGGACTTCACCAAGGAGGAGATTCTGCACGTTCTGGATGTAGCTGAGGAGATGGAGCACAACAAGTCCCAGACTTTTCTGAGCGACAAGGTCGTGGCCTGCATCTTCTTCGAGCCGTCCACCAGAACCAGGCTGAGCTTCGAGACTGCGGCCAACCGGCTTGGTGCCAGAGTCATCGGCTTCTCTGACGCGGCCAACACCAGTATCCGCAAGGGTGAGAGCCTGAAGGACACCATCAAGATGGTATCCAACTATGTAGACCTGATAGTTATGCGGCATCCCCTGGAGGGCAGCGCACGCTATGCCTCGGAGGTTGCCTCAGTGCCCGTCATCAACGCCGGCGACGGAGCCAACCAGCACCCCACCCAGACCCTGCTGGACCTGTACACCATCAGACAGACCCAGGGCCGTCTGGACCACATCAATATCAACATGGTGGGCGACCTCAAGTACGGCAGAACCGTACACTCCCTGCTCCAGGCCATGAGCCACTTCTCCCCTGAGTTCGAGTTCACCGCTCCGGACGAGCTGAAGCTGCCTCAGGAGTACCGCGACTTCATGGACAGCAAAGGCATACCGTACAAGGAGACCGCCGATCTCCAGGAATATCTCGGCTGCACCGACATCCTGTACATGACGAGAATACAGCAGGAGCGCTTCACAGACCCTGTCGAGTATGAGAAAGTCAAGAATGTATACAGCCTCAATGCGTCCATGCTTTCTGACGTGCGTCCGAACATGAAGATACTTCATCCCCTGCCCAGACTGCAGGAGATATCCACGGACGTGGACGACACGCCCTACGCATGGTATTTCAAGCAGGCCGAGAACGGAATGTACGTCCGCATGGCCATCATCTCATACTTACTCGGTAAAAGATAGGAGGACAGCCTTATGGAAAGAAACGACGACAGACAACTCAAAGTAAGCGCGATAAAGAACGGCACCGTTCTGGATCACATCCCCAGCTGCCAGGTATTCAAGGTAATAGACATCCTCGGTCTGAGCGGATCCGAGCATCCGGTCACATTCGGGGTCAATCTGGACAGCAAGTCCATGGGCCGCAAGGGCATCATCAAGATATCCGAAAGATTCTTCAGGGACGACGAGTTGAACAAGATAGCCCTCATCGCCCCCAACGCCAGCGTCAACATCATCCGCGACTTCAAGGTAGTGGAGAAAAAGCTGCTGACCATCCCGGAGACCATCTGCGGTATCGTCAAGTGCATCAACCCCATGTGCGTGACCAACCACGAAGATATCCCGACAAGGTTCAGGACCATCGTAAAAGGCTCTGAGATACAGTTGCAGTGCGTATACTGCGAAAAGATTACGGATTTATAATTTTTACCCATTGTCACAAATATTTTGTAACTTTGTCGCTTAATAATGATTAAACATTTTTAACAATTTTTACGATATGAAAAAAGCTTATAATTTCAACGCCGGTCCCTGCGTTCTGCCCAAACCGGCTATCGAAGCGGCTATCGAGGCCCTTAAGGATTTCAAGGGAACAGGAATGTCCGTAATAGAAGTGTCTCACAGAAGCAAAGAGTGGGAGGCCGTTATGAACGAGTGCCGCTCCCTTTGGAAAGAGCTTCTCAACATCCCTGACGGATACAGCGTCCTCTTCCTCGGTGGCGGTGCATCCCTCCAGTTCCTCTATGTGGCCATGAACCTCCTCGAGAACAAGGCCGGTTACCTGGAGACAGGCGTGTGGGCAAAGAAGGCTCTGAAAGAGGCAAAGGGCATCGGCAACGCCTATGCTGTGGCTTCCTCAGCTGACAAGAACTACACCTACATCCCTAAGGGATACGAGATCCCCACAGACCTCGACTATTTCCACATCACCACCAACAACACCATCAAAGGTACCGAGATTCACGAGGATATGGACTGCCCCGTGCCCCTCGTAGCCGATATGTCTTCCGACATCATGAGCCGTCCCGTGGACGTTTCCAAGTATGCCCTCATCTACGGTGGTGCCCAGAAGAACGTAGGTCCTGCCGGAGTGGTATTCGTTATCGTAAAGGACGAGATCCTCGGCAAGGTTTCCCGCTATCTGCCCACCATGCTCGACTACCGTACACACATCGAGGGCGAGTCCATGTTCAACACCCCTCCTGTATTCGCCATCTATGTCATGACCGAGACTCTGAAGTGGGTTAAGGCCCAGGGCGGTGTAAAGGCCATGTACGAGCTCAACAAGAAGAAAGCCGGTATGCTCTATGACGAGATCGACCGCAACTCCCTCTTCGTAGGTACAGCCGCCAAGGAGGACCGCTCCCTGATGAACGTATGCTTCGTAATGGCTCCCGGCCATGAGGACCTCCAGGACGAGTTCCTCGCTTTCGCAAAAGAGAAAGGCATGGTAGGTATCAAGGGCCACCGCTCTGTCGGCGGATTCCGCGCCTCCATCTACAACGCCTGCCCTATCGAGGCAGTAGAGGCTCTGATCGCCTGCATGCAGGAGTTCGAGAAGATGCACAAATAATTAAACTACGCAACCCCGGCATATCCACATCATAACCGGACTGCCGGGGTTCGGTTTTTTCAATAGTTTATAATCAACACTTTAAAATATTCACAATGAAAGTTTTAGTAGCAACTGAGAAACCCTTCTCAAAGGTAGCCGTCGACCAGATCCGCGAGATCGTGGAGAAAGGCGGCCATGAGCTTGCAACTCTTGAGAAATATACCGATGTACAGCAGCTTTACGCAGCCGTAGCAGATGCTGACGCCCTCATCGTCCGCTCAGACAAGGTGACAAAAGAGGTCATTGCTGCCGCACCCAAGCTGAAGATAGTAGTCCGCGCCGGCGCCGGTTATGACAACCTCGACCTGGCAGCCTGCACCGAGAGAGGCATCGTGGCCATGAACACTCCCGGCCAGAACTCCAACGCCGTGGCCGAACTCGCTATCGGCATGATGATCTACATCTCACGTAACCAGTTCACTCCGGGCACAGGCTCAGAGCTCAAGGGCAAGACCCTCGGTATCCAGGCTTACGGCAATGTCGGCCGTCTGGTAGCCGCTCACGCAAAGAGCTTCGGCATGAAGATCATGGCCTTTGACCCCTTCGTTCCCGCTGAGAAGATTCAGGCTGAAGGAGTCGAGGTAGCCGCCTCACTCGAGGACCTCTATGCAAAGAGCGACTTCGTGTCCCTGCACATTCCTGCCACCAATGAGACAAAGAACTCTATCGGCTACGCACTTCTGTCCAGAATGCCTAAGGGAGGCTGCCTCGTGAACACCGCCCGCAAGGAAGTCATCAACGAGCCCGAGCTCGTAAAGGTACTCGAGGAGAGACAGGACCTGAAGTACATCACAGATATCGCCGCCACCAACCAGGCAGAGCTCAACGAGAAGTTCGGCAAGAGAGTCTTCGCCACCCCCAAGAAGATGGGTGCCGAGACCGCCGAGGCCAATATCAACGCGGGAGTAGCAGCAGCCAACCAGATCTGCGACTTCTTCGCTACAGGCAACCGCAAGTTCCAGGTAAACAAATAGCAAATAGGAGAGAAACAATATGGTAAAAGTAAAACCTTTCGCAGCTATCCGCCCTCCCAAGGCCATCGTAAAGGAAGTGGCCGCCCGTCCGTACGACGTGCTCAACTCCCAGGAAGCCAAGGCTGAGGCAGGCGAGAAGTCCCTCCTTCACATCACCAAGCCCGAGATCGACTTCGACCCCATTATCGACGAGCACTCACAGCAGGCCTATGACAAAGCTGTCGAGAACTTCAAGAAATGGCAGGAAAAAGGCTGGCTCGTGCAGGACAAGAAGGAGTGCTACTATGTCTACGCCCAGACCATGAACGGCCGCACCCAGTACGGTATCGTGCTCTGCGCCAACGTAGACGACTACCTGACAGGCAAGATCAAGAAGCATGAGCTCACCCGCAAGGACAAGGAAGAGGACCGTATGATCCACGTCCGCATCCAGAACGCCAACATCGAGCCCGTATTCTTCGCTTATCCCGACAACACCGAGATCAATGCCATCGTGAAGAAGTACACCGACGGCAAGCCCGAGTATGATTTTGTGGCACCTGACGACGGTTTCGGCCATCACTTCTGGATTATCGACAATGACGAGGATATCAAGAGGATCACCGAGATCTTCTCGACCATTCCCGCTTTCTATGTAGCCGACGGTCACCACCGTACAGCCGCTGCCGCCCTCGTAGGCGAGGAGAAACGCCGTCAGAACCCTCATCACACCGGCAATGAGGAATACAACTATTTCATGGCAGTAGTATTCCCTGAAAGCCACCTCAAGATCATCGACTACAACCGCGTTGTAAAGGATCTCAACGGCATGACTCCCGAGCAGTTCCTCGATAAACTTGGTGAGGACTTCGAGATCAAGGACATGGGTACCGAGATCTACAAGCCCAAGAACCTGCACAACATCTCGATGTATCTCGGCGGTCACTGGTACTCTCTCACAGCAAAGAAGGGCACCTACGATGACAACGATCCCATAGGATGTCTCGACGTGACCATCTGCTCCAACCTTATCTTCGACAAGCTTCTCGACATCAAGGATCTCCGTACATCGAAGCGTATTGACTTCGTAGGAGGTATCAGAGGTCTCGGCGAGCTCAAGAAGAGAGTTGACTCAGGCGAGATGGCAGCGGCTTTCGCCCTGTATCCAGTATCCATGAAGCAGCTCATCAGGATAGCCGATACAGGCAACATCATGCCTCCCAAGACTACCTGGTTCGAGCCGAAACTGCGCAGCGGTCTGGCTATTCACAAGCTCGAAAGATAGCGGTGCATCTTAGTTTACCTTATAGAGGCCGTAATTGATTGATATCCGTTACGGCCTCTTTATTTCAAGTATTAAATTATTTTCAGCATTTTCCGAAGACACATTAAACTTTTACATATGAAACCGACATTAGTTGTACTGGCGGCGGGCATGGGTTCCCGCTACGGTTCCCTCAAACAGATGGACGGAGTCGGCCCCAACGGCGAGGCCATCATCGATTACTCTATCTACGACGCAGTTCGCGCTGGATTCGGCAAAGTAGTGTTCATCATCCGCCACTCATTTGAAAAGGCTTTCCGCGAGATATTCACCCCGGAGCATTTCGGAGGCAAGGTTGAGATTGACTTCGTCTTTCAGGAACTCGAATACCTGCCCGAAGGTTTCTCAGTACCGGAGGGCCGTGAGAAACCCTGGGGTACATGTCACGCCGTAATGATGGCCGCCCCTGTAGTCAGCACTCCTTTCGCCGTCATCAACTCCGATGACTTCTACGGCCGCGAGGGTTACGCCGTACTGGCCGACTACCTGCGCAGCGTGGACGGACAGACCGGCAAGTACTCCATGGTCGGCTACAATCTGCACAACACCCTCTCCGACTACGGTACCGTCTCACGCGGAGAGTGCTCCGTCGATGCTGACGGCAATCTAGTATCAATCGTTGAGCGCACTGCGATTCAGCGTATGGAGGACGGCCGCATCATGTACAAGGACAGCGACGGCCTGCATCCCCTGGACGAGAACACCGTCGTTTCCATGAACCTGTTCGGATTCACCCCAGACTTCTTCACCGAGTCTGAGCGGCTGTTCAGACGGTTCCTCTCCGACCCGGCCAACATGGCCAACCCCAAGGCCGAGTTCTTCATCCCTCTGTGCGTCAACCAGCTCATCAACGAGGGCAAGGCCAGCCTCAAAGTACTCAACAGCGATGCCCAGTGGTTCGGTGTCACCTACAAGGAAGACCGCCCCTACGTAGTCAGCCGCATCCGTCAGCTCATCGACTCCGGCATCTATCCCGAGCACCTCTGGAAATAACCCTCTCACCATAAAAGGCCCTGACCGCACATTCGCAGCCAGGGCTATTTCTGATTTTTGAAAATTTAAATAACTTTGTCAGCAAGCCATAGCGGCAAGAGCCTTATTTTGTTTTGTACTTTCAGCTATTCCTAAAATAATCAAGAACTTGAACAATTATATTTCACTTACTCTAAGAAACTGTTTAAATTTTATTCAAAAATAATTTTATGGCAGCGATATGCAGCATGGCTTCGTGCGTATCGGCCCTGTATTCATAGTCAATGGTCAGTCTCCTGAAG
>ERZ780212.700-NODE-700-length-31527-cov-24.164686_pt1 | contig 31527 bp, 20 predicted proteins | sample MGYA00511364_ERZ780212 | MGnify/ENA primary metagenome ERZ780212 (study PRJEB29588, sample SAMEA2147991) | human gut metagenome | biome: human gut; feature: human-associated habitat; material: faeces | place: Denmark | collected 2008/2010 ... | reverse complement strand
ATTGTAAACGATTAATTTAAATCATGTCTAAGATATTTTCTTTGGACAGCAGTGATATATGGTGTAATAGAAATCTGTTTTTTATCGCTTTTTAACCCAATATGGTTATCAGAAACGAAGAGACGTCGTGTCCGGCGTTTTACGTTCTTGTCCGACAGCTATCGGCAGGGGACAGGTAATCCCCGGATATAATCTACAGACCGTTATTGAAAATCCATTCATTGTCAGTTGCACATAAATGTTCGTTGTTGTGCTAGGGCAGAAATCTTAAATACGTTTCCATGACGGGCAACCTGGCCTGCCTGTCATCGGTGAAAAATAAAAATAGGGGCAACTATTTGGCGGGTATGTATTTTTTTCCTATCTTTGCAAGTAGAATTTTAAGCAAATCACAATAAGGATTATTCCGTTGTGAAAACATTTAGGCTGGCCCTCGTCCTTGGACGTCGGGTCGGCCTTTTTCGTTCTTGGCCGTCGGCAGGGAACAGGGAGAAGGATGGCTTCCGCATGCCGCTTAGCTCTTGCCGTGAGAACGACACATTCCAGGTGAGGAGGCATTGACCAGCCCTCCAATTAGCAATCCGAATGTCGGTATCTGCATAATGTGCTGTTTGGATTTGAGCAAGAAGACCGATTGGACTTAAAGGTGGATTACTTTTCTATCCATTATCCTATGCGACATGAGGTGCACGAGTATGTGCCATCTGTCAAATTTACATTAAAAGTTGCCGGACGGAGCCTCTTTCTTCTCGAAAATGTTTATATTTGTAAGTTAAACCATTTGTGTCGTTGACAGAATATAAATTTATTGAGTATGAAAAACATATTAGGCTTAGACCTCGGAACCAACAGTATTGGCTGGGCTTTAGTGAGAAGTGACAAAGACAGTGACAATGTGGAAAGGGCGACCGGCATAACGGCTGCCGGAAGTAGGATCATCCCAATGGATGCGGCGGTGCTTGGCGATTTCGCCAAGGGCAACACCAAATCACAGACTGCTGATAGGACGGCGGCCAGAGGCATCAGACGCCTGGCCGAGCGCCATAAGTTGCGTCGCGAACGTCTTAATAGGGTCCTCGATGTGATGGGATTCCTTCCCGATCATTATTCTTCGTCGCTCACCCGCCATGGCAAGTTCAAGGATGACGTGGAATGTAAGATAGCGTGGCGAAAGGACGAGAATGGCAAATGGACCTTTGTGTTTGGTGACTCCTTCCGTGAGATGCTGGCCGATTTTGCCGCCCGGCAGCCTGAGTGGCTGACCCGTGGTAAGAAGGTGCCTTACGACTGGACCATCTACTATCTCCGCAAGAAGGCCCTCTCAAAGCCTTTGACCGGGCAGGAGCTGGCCTGGCTGTTGCTGAACTTCAATCAGAAGCGCGGCTATTACCAGCTTCGTGGAGAAGAGGAGCAGACGAGCGAGAAGGGCAAGCTCGTGGAGTATTATGCCTTGAAGGTCGTAGGCGTTGAGGATACGGGCGAAAGGAAGGGCAAGGACACGTGGTTCAACATCCTGCTTGAGAATGGGATGGTGTACCGGCGTACGGCTTCTGAGGCTCCCGACTGGATAGGAAAGACGAAGGAATTTATCGTTACGACGGATCTTGAGAAAGACGGAACACCGAAGAAGGACAAGGATGGCAATGTCAAGCGTTCATTCAGAATGCCCAAGGAGGACGACTGGACGCTTGTGAAGAAAAAGACGGAGAGCGACATCGACAAGTCGGGCAAGACGGTCGGTGAGTATATCTATGATACGTTGTTGGATAATCCTACGCAGAAGATCAGGGGTAAGCTTGTGCGGACCGTTGAACGGAAATACTATAAGGAAGAGCTGAGGAGAATCCTCGAGACGCAGAAGCAGTTCATGCCCGAGCTGACGGACAAGGCACTTTACGACAGGTGCATAGAGGAGTTGTATCAGAGCAATGACGCCTATCGGAAATCGATCTCGTCTTACGACTTCACCTATCTCTTCATCGATGATATCATTTTCTATCAGCGTCCGTTGAAGAGCAAGAAGTCGCTCATCGACGATTGTCCGTATGAGACACGGTCGTATGTCGACAAGCAGACGGGCGAGGTGAGACAGTCTCCTGTAAAATGTGTGGCAAAGTCCAATCCGTTGTTTCAGGAGTTCCGTCTGTGGCAGTTCGTGCAGAATTTAAGGATCTTCGAGCGTCAGAAAAAGGTCGGTGACAGTGTGAAGACCGACGTTGATGTCACCGGTGAGTTTATCAAGAGCGAGGACGAGCGGGTCGCCTTGTTCGATTTCCTCAACGACCGCAAGGATATAACCCAGAGTGTGCTGCTTGGCACCTATTTCAAGGTGAAAAAGCCAAAGGGCAAGGAGGGAGAGTATCCCTATCGTTGGAACTATGTGGAGGACAAGACCTATCCGTGTAACGAGACCCGTGCGCTCATGCTCAAGGGCTTGAAGGATGCCGGTGTGGATGCCGCTTTCCTGACCGTTGCCCATGAGCATCGGTTGTGGCATGTCTTGTATTCGGTAGAGGATAAGCAGGAGATCCGAAAGGCCATGGCCGGGTTTGCCAGGAAGTACAATAAGAGGGCCGACAAGGTAAAGGACAAGAGCGGTCATGTCATTGAGTTGAACGACAAGTTCGTCGAGGTGTTCAGTTCTTTACCTCCGTTTAAGAAGGACTATGGCGCCTATTCGGAAAAAGCCATCAAGAAGTTGCTGGCGCTGATGCGCATGGGCAAATATTGGAGTGTCGCTGCCATCGATAAGCATACGCTTGCACGTATCGACAAGATCATCACCGGCGAATACGATGAGGGCATAAGGACACGAGTTAGGGAGAAGGCCATCAGTCTCACCGATGTGTCTCATTTCAGAGGGCTGCCGTTGTGGCTGGCCTGCTACATCGTCTACGATCGTCACAGCGAGGCGAAGGACATCACCCGTTGGAGCAGTCCGGCCGACATTGACCGGTATCTGAAGGACTTCAAGCAGCATTCGCTGCGCAATCCCATCGTGGAGCAGGTGGTGACCGAGACCCTGCGCACGGTGCGTGACATCTGGAAGCAGTATGGCAAGATAGACGAGATACACATCGAGATGGGTCGCGACATGAAGAATCCAGCTGATGTCAGGGCGAAGATCTCGAAGCGGATGGCGGAAAACGAGAATGCCAACCTGCGCGTCAAGGCACTGTTGACAGAATTCGTCAATCCGGATTTTGACATAGCCAATGTACGTCCATATTCACCGGCGCAGCAGGAATTGTTGCGGATATATGAGGAAGGCGTATTGGACAGTGTCGATGAGGTGCCCGACGATATCAATGAGATCATGGCCAAATTCAATCAGTCTGATGTCGCCAAGCGCCCGACCCATGGCGAGGTGATGCGCTATAAGCTGTGGCTTGAACAGCATTACCAGTCCCCCTATACCGGCCGTATCATCTCCCTATCCCGTCTGTTCACCGACGACTATCAGATAGAGCACATCATTCCTCAGTCGCGCTATTTTGACGATTCCCTGTCCAACAAGGTCATATGTGAGGCAGCTGTCAACCAGCTCAAGGACCGGATGTTGGGTTATGAGTTCATCAAGAATCATCATGGCGAGAAGGTCGACTTGGGCATGAACGTTACGGCCACCATCCTTACCGTGGAGAAATACGAGGAGCTGGTACAGAAGAATTTCAGGAAGAATCCTGTCAAGATGAAGAAGTTGCTCATGGACGACATCCCAGACAAGTTCATTGAGCGTCAGCTGAACGACAGCCGTTATACCAGCAAGAAGATCAAGTCGTTGCTTTCCAATATGGTACGTGAGGAGGGCGAGCAGGAGGACATCTCTAAGAACGTGATCACATGCAACGGAACGATCACCGACAGGCTGAAGCGCGACTGGGGGGTGAACGATGTGTGGAATCACATGATACTACCCCGCTTCCAACGCCTTGACGCCCTTACCGATTCGCATCGCTTCACTACAACCAACACGAACGGGCACGCCATACCCGACATGCCGCTCGACCTGCAAAAGGGGTTCAGCAAGAAGCGCATTGACCACCGTCATCATGCCATGGATGCCATCGTGATAGCCTGTACCACGCGCAACCATGTCAATCTGCTCAACAATGAGGCGGCCATGTCTAAGAACAATGCCATGCGCTACCAGCTCTCACACAAGTTGCGTCGTTATGAGGATGTCACGAAGACGCAGGATGGCCGGACACGTACCATTAGTGTAGCCCGTGAGTTCATAAAGCCGTGGCCGGGATTCTGTGGCGATGTGGAGCAGGCCCTGCAGGGGATCGTCGTCAGCTTCAAGCAGAATCTGAGGGTGATCAATAAGACGGTGAACAAATATCAGAAGATCGTCTATGACGAAGAGAGGCATTGCAAGGTGAAGAAGATGGTGAGACAGGAGGAGCATGACGGAAGGCATCTCCTGGCCATACGCAAGTCGATGCACAAGGATACGGTCTATGGCGAGGTGAACCTCAGGCGTATCAGGGAGGTGTCGCTCAAGGAGGCTGTGGCCAATCCGAAGGCTGTCGTTGACAAGGACCTGAAGAAGAAGCTCAAGGCAATGGTTGAGTTAGGCTACGATTTGAAACGTATCCAGCAATATTTCGACGACAATAAGGATGCATGGCAGGACATCAACCTGAAGAAGATCAAGGTGTACTATTTCACGAAAGACACACGTGACCGTTATTTTGCCACACGTTCCGGCAATGATCTCGTAGCGTTGTTCAACAAGACAATGAAGAAAGAGGAGGTGGAAAAGCAAATCGGGAAAATCACCGACACCGGCATACAGAAGATCCTGCGCCGACATCTCGAGACCAATGGTGGAGACTATAAGAAAGCGTTCTCGCCCGATGGCGTGGACGAGATGAACCGTAACATACGGCAATTGAATAACGGGAAGGCACATCAGCCGATCTATAAAGTGAGAGTCTTTGAAAAGGCCGACAAGTTTGCCGTAGGCGTGAGGGGCAATAAGGCGGCCAAATTCGTGGAGGCTGCCAAGGGTACCAACCTCTTCTTTGCCGTTTATCAGAAGGAGGTGAAGGATAGTGCTACCGGCGGAACGACGATGAAGCGGGTGTTCGATACCGTACCCCTAAAGATCGTTATCGACAGGCTGAAACAAGGACTGACACCCGCTCCGGAAGAGAAGGAGGGGGCCAAGTTGTTGTTCGTGCTGTCGCCTAATGATCTGGTCTACCTGCCTACTGCGAGCGAGAGGGAGAGCGGAACGATACAACAACCGTTGGATAGGAAGCGGATTTATAAGATGGTATCATCTTCAGGAAATCAATGCTTTTTCTTAAAATATAATGTGGCGTCACCTATCGTTGACAAGTTTGAGTTTTCTTCTTTAAATAAGATGGAGCGTGCCATTACCGGTGAAATGATAAAGGAAAGTTGTATTCCGATTCGTGTCGACCGTTTAGGTAACATTATTGAGATTAATAATAAAAAGCTATGATCAAGCGTACTTTATGTTTCACCACTCCTGCGTATCTTTCCTTGAAAGATGCCCAGCTTGTGGTGAGGTTGCCCGAGGTGGAGAAGAGCGATTTGCCCGTCTATATGAAGAAGGAGAGTGTGAGGACCATACCGGTGGAGGACATCGGTGTGGTCGTGCTCGACAACAGGCAAATAACCGTGACGCACGGACTGCTCGAGGCTCTGCTCGAAAACGACTGTGCTGTTATCACGTGCGACTCACGGAGCATGCCCGTAGGGTTGATGCTTCCCCTATGTGGCAATACGTTGCAGAGCGAGCGCTTCGGGCGCCAGATCGAGGCATCGCTGCCGTTGAAAAAGCAACTGTGGCAGCAAACCATCAAGGCGAAGATCAGCCAACAGGCAGCCGTGCTCAATACCGTGTCCGGAGTGGAGACTGGCTGCATGGAGCGGTGGGCGGCTGATGTGCGTAGTGGTGATGCGGATAACCTTGAGGGAAGGGCGGCGGCCTACTATTGGAAGCAGGTGTTCAGCGACATTCCCGCCTTGTCAGGCTTCACCCGGGGGCGCGAAGGCATGCCACCTAATAATCTTCTCAACTACGGATATGCCATCCTGCGGGCTGTGATAGCCCGCTCGTTGGTCTCGGCGGGGTTGTTGCCTACACTGGGCATACATCACCACAACCGGTACAATGCCTACTGCCTGGCCGACGACGTCATGGAGCCTTACCGTCCCTATGTGGATCGGCTCGTACGCAGCATGATAGCAGAACGCGACATAGACGAGTACACCCGACTGACCAAGGAGTTGAAGATGGAGCTGCTCTCTATCCCCACGATCGAAGTGACGGTCAACGGTAGGCGCAGTCCGCTGATGGTCGCTGCCACACAGACGGCCGCATCGTTGTGCAAATGTTACAGCGGGGAGTTGAGGCGCATAGCCTATCCGGAGATCAACTGATCCTCCGTTGCAAGGGAGCCTGTGTATTGACAGAATAGGATGCAGTAAAAGTAAATAAACCATTGATGCTATGGACCGATTTAGTGAATACCGCGTTATGTGGATACTTGTATTTTTCGATTTGCCGACCGATACCAAAAAAGACAAGAAAGCCTATGCGCTTTTTCGGAAGAATCTGTGTCGGGACGGATTTTCCATGTTTCAGTTTTCCATTTATATCCGTCATTGTGCCAGCATGGAGAATGCTGCAGCTCATATCAAGCGTGTGAAGTCGTTTCTGCCGGAGTTTGGGCAGGTCGGCATTCTTTGCATAACCGACAAGCAGTTTGGCAACATAGAGATATTCTATGGACATAAGCCTGCCGAACCGAAGACGGAAGGACTTCAGCTGGAGCTGTTCTGATCCTTACAGGGGCTTTATGCCATCTATATCAGAAACGGGAATCCCGCCACAAGGCAGGATTCCCGTTTCTCGCAAACATCATTTTTATTTTCTATTTCCTGTCTTATCTACCTATGTATCAGATGTTTATGGACATCGTGATGTTTGTTATTATGCAAAGGTAAGAATTTTAAAGCAAATCACAACCCGAACGAACAGATTGAGAATGAGGTGAAGGATGTTTGTTATTATGCAAAGGTAAGAATTTTAAAGCAAATCACAACTTCTTGAAGTATTCCTTATTGTCCATACTTGATGTTTGTTATTATGCAAAGGTAAGAATTTTAAAGCAAATCACAACGGGATAACGTTTTTTTTGCGTTTGGCGAAAGATGTTTGTTATTATGCAAAGGTAAGAATTTTAAAGCAAATCACAACCCAATTCCGCGAGATCCTCGGAGGCGGTGTGATGTTTGTTATTATGCAAAGGTAAGAATTTTAAAGCAAATCACAACTAGTTCTGCTTGTACTTGCCTGGCTCATTGATGTTTGTTATTATGCAAAGGTAAGAATTTTAAAGCAAATCACAACTATCTTTGTATGGGTATTAATTTAATTAAAGATGTTTGTTATTATGCAAAGGTAAGAATTTTAAAGCAAATCACAACCTCGTGACATAATAAATTGCGCTAAGATATGATGTTTGTTATTATGCAAAGGTAAGAATTTTAAAGCAAATCACAACTGGACGGATCACAAGAAGATAGATGACGTTGATGTTTGTTATTATGCAAAGGTAAGAATTTTAAAGCAAATCACAACTAATAGACTGACTTACAGCTTCCGAGCGCGATGTTTGTTATTATGCAAAGGTAAGAATTTTACAGCAAATCACAACTCGCAGACTACGTGATAATTCGGTCGGTACGATATTTGTTGCCGTGCCGGGGCAGGAATCTTAAGGCCAGTCACGATAGGGATTGTCCTGTCGTGAGAACATTCCAGCCGGCCCTTGTCCTTGGAGGTCGGGTCGGCCTCCTTCATTCTTGTCCGACAGCCGTCAGCAGGGAGACAGGAGAAGGGTCGTTTTCTGGATTTTCAGTTGCCGTATTTAGAATTCATTATGAATTGGCGTCCGTTTTTACGTTTTCAACAGATTGTTTAATCAGTATTAATGAAAATGACGGTCATCGTAATCTTTTTTTAAGTCAGTCGTTTACGCCAGATTTCGTACCTTTGCAGCCCGCTTTTTTCATACAAGGATTGATAAACGACATCGGGAGTGTCTGCAGGCGTCGAGGGCGACGGCTTGTCAAGGCCGTGATGCGGTGCCGGCCGGATGCTCCCCCTACACAAACACAGAGAGAATATGAGACTGATAATGAGTGACCGACCACTGAACATCACCCTTCGGGGTGCCGAAACGAGATACTTCGACCTGTCGTCGCTTCGGATCGCTCCCTGCATGGGATGCTTCAGATGCTGGACGAAGACGCCGGGGCAGTGCGTGATCCGCGATGACGCCACGACCGTCTATCCGTGCATCGCGCAGAGCGATCGGGTGATCTATGTCAGCCGGCTGAGATATGGCGGCTACGACAGCGTGATGAAGACGATGCTTGAGCGTGCCATCCCCATACAGCAGGCGTTCATACGCATCCATAAGGGCGAGACCCACCATGTGCAGCGTGCGGTGAGGCCGAAGAAGGCGACGATCGTGGCCTACGGAGACACCGGCGAGGAGGAACGCGACCTGTTCAGGAGGCTGGTGGCACGCAATGCCACAAACATGAGTTTTGAGCACTACGACATCATTTTCACGACGGAGGCCATGGTCGACGACGTGGTAAACAAAATCTTGGAGATATGGGAAGAATCATGATCATCAACGGGAGCCCGCGGGCTCCCCGGTCCAACTCAAGACGCTATGCGGAGATCTTCGCGCGCCACTGCGGTGCGACGACCATTAGCCGCCACATCACGCGCACGAACCACCTGGAACTGTGTGCGGAGGCAGGAACGGTGGACGACCTGTTGCTGGTGTTTCCGCTCTATGCCGACGCGCTGCCCGTGACGCTGCTCGACTTCCTTAAGACGCTGGAGACGTATCCGCCGGCACGGAAGCCGACGGTGTCGGTGCTCATCAACTGCGGCTTCCTGGAACATGGGCAGAACGAGGTGGCCGTGGACATGGTGCGCCTTTTCTGTCGCCGCAACGGCTATGCCATGGGATCGGTATTGATGCTGGGCAGTGGCGAGGCCATCCTGAAGACACCTTTCAGCTACATAGCCACCCGGAGCATCCGGAAGTTGGCACGCTCGATAGAACGGCGCCAGTATGCCACGATAAGGGCTACGATGCCGCTCACGAAGCGACTGTTTGTCGTGGCGGCCGACATCTACTGGCGGCTCTATGGCCGGAAGTTCGGTACGGGCAAGCGGCAGATGCAGACCCTGCTGATCGAGGGGCGCTGACATCCCCGGGGATGGAAGACCGTACAGCCGGCTGGCAGGCCGGCCTCGCCGGAGCACGATGGTGCTCCGGCTTTTTTCGTGCCCGTCGTGGCGGTAGCCTGTCTCCGACCGTGGGAGATGTCCGGGGCAAGTCGTAAGCGGACGTGCTTCCTCAAGGATGGATGGTGGGCAGCTCGCTCAATCCTGACCATGAGGATCTGTGTGGGCAGATGTCGGCGAAAGCACATTTGCAACTGAGTTGCATTTATTTTATATTATATTTGCAAACTGATAATAAGTAAAAATCCATATAGCGACCTAACACAGAATATGAAGAAAGGTATTTTCATGGTATCGGCACTGGGCTTGCTGCTGCTGGCATCGTGCCAACACAAGGATGCGCACGGCGAGGAGGCCGACGCGCACGACGCGGAGAAGAAGGCTCATTCTACCGAGATCGTCATAAGCACGGAGCAGGCCCGCGAGGCCGGCATCGTGGTCGAGCGCATCGTGCCGGGAGGCTTTAGCGGCGTCATCCCGGCCGGAGGAAAGATATTGGCCGCATCGGGCAACGAGGCCACGATCGTGGCGACGGTGCCCGGCATCGTCAAGTTGCGTCAGGGCATCACCGAGGGCACGCCCGTCGGCAAGGGGAGCACGGTGTTCACCATCTCGGCCGACAAGCTGCAGGACAATCCTGCCAAGCAGGCCGCCGTCGCCTATCAGACGGCGAAGGCCGAATATGAGCGGGCGGCAAAGCTGGTGAAGGACAACATCGTCACACGCAAGGAGTTCAACGGTATCCGAGCCAACTACGAGTCGGCCAAGATCGCCTATGAGGCGCTCGCCGGCAGCAGGAGTGGCAACGGCGTCGCCGTGAGCTCGCCGATCAGCGGCTATGTGAAGACGTGCCTCGTGAGGGAGGGCGATTATGTGAGCGTGGGACAGCCGATGATGAACGTGACGCAGACGCGCAAGCTCTATCTCAAGGCCAACGTGCCCGAACGCTACTACTCGATACTCGGCACGGTGCGGTCGGCCAAGTTCAAGACGGCATACAGTGACAGGATCTATGACATCGGTACGATGAGCGGACGACTCGTGGCCACCGGCAAGTCGACGGGCGACGGCTCGCCATACATCCCCGTGACGTTCGAGTTCAACAATCAGGCCGACGTGATGCCCGGCGCCTTCGTGGAGACCTACCTGCTGACGGCTAAGCGCGCGAACGTGATTAGCGTGCCGGTATCGGCCCTGACCGACGAGAACGGCGTGAACTTCGTCTATGTCCAGACCGATCCCACCTGCTATGAGCGCCGTGAGGTGACGATCGGCGAGACCGACGGCGAGCGGGTGGAGATCACCAGCGGCCTGAGGGGAGGCGAGAAGGTAGTGACCAGGGGAGCGACGCAGGTGCGGCTGGCAGGAGCCAGCACAAGCATCCCCGCCCATTCACATGAACACTAAACGAGAAAGGCAATGCTGAACAAAATCATAAGATTCTCACTGCAAAACCGGTTGCTGATACTTGTCGCGGCGGTACTGCTGGTGGTCGGTGGCATCTACACCACGACGCGGACGGAGGTGGATGTGTTTCCCGACCTTAACGCTCCTACGGTGGTCGTCATGACCGAGGCCAACGGTATGGCGGCAGAGGAAGTGGAGCAGCTGGTCACATTCCCCATTGAGACGGCGGTCAACGGCGCCACGCACGTGCGCCGCGTACGGTCGTCGTCGACAACCGGATTCTCCGTGGTGTGGGTGGAGTTTGACTGGGACACGGACATCTACCTGGCACGGCAGATCGTGTCGGAGAAGCTTGCCGCCGTCAATGCCACGCTGCCCGACAACGTAGGACAGCCGACGCTCGGTCCGCAGTCGTCGATCCTCGGCGAGGTGCTGATCGTCGGCCTCACGGCCGACAGCACGTCGATGACCGACCTGCGCACGCTGGCCGACTGGACGGTGCGTCCGCGCCTGCTGTCGACAGGCGGCGTGTCGCAGGTGTCGGTGCTCGGCGGCGACGTCAAGGAGTATCAGATCCTGCTGCACCCCGGCCGGATGAGCCATTACGGCGTGACGCTGGGCGAGGTGCTCGCGGCGACCAACCAGATGAACCGCAACACCAACGGAGGCGTGATCTATGAATACGGCAACGAGTATATCGTGCGCGGCGTGGTGTCGACGGACGATGTGAGGGAGATGGCCAACACGGTCGTGAAGACCGTCAATGGTGACGCGGTGACCCTTGGCGACGTGGCCGACGTGAAGACGGGCCCGCAGGTGCCGAAGCTCGGCACGGCATCGGAGAAGGGCAAGCCGGCCGTGCTGCTCACCGTCACCAAGCAGCCCGGCACGGGCACGATAGACCTGACCGAGAGGTTGGAGTCGGTGCTGAAAGACCTGAAGAAGAACATGCCGGCCGACGTGCACGTGTCGACCGACATCTTCCGCCAGTCGCGCTTCATCGAGAGCTCGATCAACAACGTGAAGCAGTCGCTCTATGAGGGCGCGATCTTCGTGGTGCTCGTCCTCTTCCTCTTCCTCGCCAACGTGCGTACCACCGTCATCTCGCTGGTCACGCTGCCCGTGTCGCTGCTGATGTCACTGATGGTACTGCACTACTTCAACATGAGTGTCAATACGATGAGCCTCGGCGGACTGGCGATCGCCATCGGCTCGCTGGTCGACGACGCCATCGTCGACGTGGAGAATGTGTGGAAGCACTTGCGGGAGAACAGGGCGTTGCCCGACGACCAGCGGCTGCCGGTGCTGAAGGTGGTGTTCAACGCCTCACGCGAGGTGCGCATGCCGATTCTCAACTCGACGGTGATCATCATCGTGAGCTTCATTCCGCTGTTCTATCTCAGCGGCATGGAGGGCCGCATGCTGATCCCCCTCGGCGTCGCCTTCATCGTGGCCCTGCTGGCCTCTACCATCGTGGCCCTGACGCTCACGCCGGTGCTCTGCAGCTACCTGCTGGGAGGCAGCGCCCAAGGCGGCATACCCAAGGAGGCATTCGTCACCGTATGGCTCAAGAGGCACTATGAGCGCTGGCTCACATGGGCCCTCGGACATAAGCGGCCGGTGGTCGTGTCGACGGTCGTGCTCTTCCTTGTGGCCCTAGGCCTCTTCTTCACCCTCGGCCACAGCTTCCTGCCCAAGTTCAACGAGGGCTCGCTGACGATCAACATCAGCTCGCTGCCCGGCATATCGCTGGAGGAATCGAACAGGATCGGCGAGCGGGCGGAGAAGATCCTGATGTCGATACCGGAGATCAAGACCGTGGCACGAAAGACCGGACGTGCGGAACTGGACGAGCATGCGCTGGGCGTGAACGTGTCGGAGATAGAGGCTCCCTTCGAGCTGAAGAACCGCTCCCACGAGGAGATGCTCAACGACGTGCGCAAGAAGCTGTCGGTGATAACGGGCGCGAACATCGAGATCGGACAGCCGATCAGCCACCGCATCGACGCGATGCTCAGCGGCACGCAGGCCAGCATCGCCATCAAGCTGTTCGGCGATGACCTGAACAAGATGTTCGAGATCGGCAATCAGATCAAGGATGCCATCAGTACCGTCGACGGCATCGCCGACCTCAACGTGGAGCAGCAGATCGAACGGCCGGAGCTGGAGATCAAGCCCAAGCGCGACATGCTGAAGCTCTACGGCATATCCATCGCCGACTTCAATACCTTCGTGCGTGTGAACATAGCGGGTGAGACGGTGTCGCAGGTGTACGACAAGGGCAGCAGCTTCGACCTGGTGGTGCGTGCCGCCGAGCACGACCGCTGTGACATGGAGCGCATACGCGACCTGATGATCGACACGCCCGACGGACGCAAGGTGCCGCTGGCCAATGTCGCCGAGGTGAAGTCGGCGATGGGACCCAACACCATCAACCGTGAGAACGTGAAGCGCAAGATCGTGATATCGGCCAATGCGAGCGGACGTGACCTGCGAAGCGTCGTCAACGACATACAGAAGCGGATCAACACGGAGATCACCCTGCCCGAGGGCTATCATGTGGAATACGGCGGACAGTTCGAGAGCGAGCAGAGCGCCAGCCGCGTGCTGTTGCTGGCCTCACTGCTGAGCATCGTCGTGATCTTCCTGCTGCTCTACATGCAGTTCAGAAACGCGCTCGAGAGCGGCGTGATCCTGCTCAACCTGCCCCTGGCACTCATCGGAGGCGTGTTCGCACTGGTGTTCACGACAGGCGAGGTGAGCATCCCGGCCATCATCGGCTTCATCTCCCTCTTCGGCATTGCCACCCGCAACGGCATGCTGCTGATCAACCGCTACAACACGCTGCGCGAGGAAGAGCACCTGCCGCTGAGAGAATGTATCATGAGAGGATCGCTCGACCGTCTCAACCCCATCCTGATGACGGCGTTGTGCTCCGCCCTCGCCCTCATACCGCTGGCCCTGCGCGGCAGCCTGCCCGGCAATGAGATCCAGAGTCCTATGGCGAAGGTCATACTCGGAGGACTCCTGACGTCGACCTTCCTCAACGCTTTCATCATTCCCATCGTATATGAATGGATGAACCGAAAGAACATCATCAAGACAGACAACCAAAATCAGCAACAATGAGAACTATCATACTGACTGCCCTGATCCTCGCCGCAACGGCGAGTGCCGACGCCCAGGATATCAATGCCGTACTGAAAAGCGTCGAGCAGAACAATGTGGAGCTGAAGGCGATGCTGAAGGGCAACGAGGCCACCGGCCTTGAGATCAAGTCGGCGAACACGCTGGAGGATCTCTCGATAGAATACAGTCCGTTCTACCAGAGTGGCGTGAGGGGAATGGCAAGCTCCGAGCTCGTCGTGACGCAGGGCTTCGACTTCCCCACGCTCTACGGAGCACGCAAGAAGGCGGGGGAGCTGCGCCGCAACGTCCTCGACATGCAATACCGGGCGGCACGGCGCGACATCCTGCTCGCCGCCAAGAAGCTCTGCCTCGACATCGTGGGCTACAACAAGCAGAAGCAGCTGCTGAAGGAACGGCGCAAGAATGCGGATGAGCTGCTGGACATGTTCAAGGTGAAATTCGACAATGGCGACGCCACGTCGCTCGAGTTGAACAAGATCAAGCTCGACCGCATGAACCTGGAGACAGAGCTGGTGCAGGCCGACACGAAGCACGCCACGGCCCTGCGGCAGCTGCAGGCACTCAACGGCGGAGAGCCGGTGACGCTCGACATGACGGAATATCCCGCACCGCCTACCGACGACGAGGCGACGATGTATGAGAAGGCCGTGGCCTCCGACTGGACGGTCCGCACGGCACAGGCAGCGGTGCTCGCCGCCGAGCAGGACGTGAAGGTGAACAAGCAAGGCTGGATACCCAAGCTGGAGGTCGGATACCGGCGCAACACCGACGGCAGCAGTGCCAGCAACGGCTTCCTGGTAGGCGGCTCCATCCCCCTGTTCTCAAGCAGGAATAAGGTGAAGATAGCGAAGGCGCGACAGACGGAGGCTGCCATGCAGCAGGCCAACGCCCGCATCAATGCGGAGAGCTCCGCCCGTGCGCTGATCAACCAGATGAGACAGCTGAAGGCATCGGTCGATGCCTACGATGTGCCGCTGATGCGCCAGACGCTGAGGCTGCTGCGCACGGCAGTGGAGAACGGGGAGATATCCATCACGGACTATTACGTGGAGGCTGAGAACATCTATAAGAACATGACGGCATACATGGACATAGAACGCCAGTACCAGGATGTCGTCACCGAGATATACAAGAATGATCTATGAATCTCGGGCTTTAAGCCGTGGCTAAATGCCCTGCCTTCCAACCTTCAAGGCATGCAGGCGGGTCCGTATCCTCCTCATTTTCCATTGAGACCGGGTACTGGTTGGGGATTAACCACAAATCGACATGAGAGGTTCAAGGAATCTTGTACCATCGATAGGGGTGCCGGTAAGAGAATGGGAAACGTCGGACAAGCCGATGAAATGAATGTCAGCTGCCTAATGGCCGGCTTAGATTTAAGGCCGTCTTTCGTAAAATGAAAAAGTCTTAGCAATGTCCGGTTGCCGGTATTGCTAAGACTTATAAGAGGTTGTTGCCAATTCTTTTTGTCCCTTGTCTTTCTGTTGTGTTAGTGAGCTTTTGTAGGACAAGGAAATTCAATCTGTGATTTGTCAGAAGTCAATCTTACTTCCTACGCCCTCATGCTGGGGTGCGAACTGGATTCCAAGCAATGAAGCGATTGTGGGAGCTACTTGGTTGTTGTGATATTCACCGGACGTTAGCACACCCTTAGCAGGAATTCCGGCACCGAAGGCCATGAGCCAGGTCTGGTCTGATCCCGGTATCTCACGGCTATGATGGAACCAGCCTTTGTTCTCGCTACTGCCCCGTCCATGATCGCAAAGTACCAGAAATGTGGTCTTGCCTTTATAAAAGGGATCTGCTTCGGCAGTCTCCCAAAGCTCTTTCAGGAATCTGTCCACATTGTGGGCAGCCTCAAGATAGAGCCTGTAGTTACCGGCATGTGCCCATTCGTCTGTATCACCGTAACCAATGAACATCAGCTCCGGATGTCTGGTCTTCATGGCTTCGATAGCATATTCGTGTGTGAACACATCAAATCGCTCTTCTTCCCAATAGCGGGGTGTGGCATCCTGTAATTTATTGACATAAAGTTCACGCTGAGTAGGTCGCTTGGCAAGAGAGTGACGATAGTTGGCGTTGACTTCAAGTCCACTTCGTTTTTCGTTGAAGATCTCAATAAAGCGAGCCCAACTGCCGAAGACAAGCACCTTGCCTTTGTATTGTGGCGTATTATTCGCAATCTCAAACACCGTCTTGTTGGGATTTTCCACAGCGTCGTTAGAATGAATATTCTTATCGTCAGCGAAGCCGCACAGTGACTCATTGTAACCGGGATAAGAGAACCACATGCCATTGGTGACACTCATGTCACAGCCTTTGTCACGGTCACCGATCATAATGCCATTCTTGACGATGTGAGTCCATGTGAATGGCATGAGCGTCTTACGGCGTTCGTCAACGGAGGTGCGCCAGAAATCTGACGTCATCATCTTGGTAGAGCCGAATTCTTTGTTGTTGACAAGCAGAGAATCAGCACCGCGGTATAATTCCTGCCAACGGTAGCCGTCAACCATGACTACGATGACTCTGTTTTGTGCAGACATTACCGATGGTATCATAAGCATGGCCATCAGCAGACCTTTAATAATCTTTTTCATTATATATGATATATGGAGATGAAAATTATTTGCTGTTGAAATCGGAAGGCCAGTTTATTATATTTTTCACAGTGCCGTCACTCATACGTATCCAAGTCTTGAACCCTCGTTTGCCTTCAGTAAGTTCGATCACACGGGCGCCCCGCCGGCCGTCGGTGTAGGTAGTCTTGCCTCCGGTGAACTGGCCGTAGCAGAGGAGAATGCCGTGCCATGGAGTAACGTAGTTATTGACATGATCATGGCCCACGAAGGTTCCCATGACATCACCGGCTTCGAGCATGGCTGCAAACATTCCTGTATTGATTGCCGGGGAGCAGGCATTCTCACCGCGCTGACCGATAAGTGGATTGCTGACAGCCGTTGCGGCTTCATTGTATTCAGGGAAGGGAATGTGGAAGAAAGCCAGTGCAGGCAGAGGTTTGCCACCGTTCGCGTCGGTCAGCTCAGCACTTTTTTGAGCATACCAGTCGACCTGATCGCGCCGGAACCATCCATAACCTTTCAGACTGTCTATGGTGGAATATGCGTTGCTGTCTAATATATAAAGGGCGGCTTCGGTCTTTTTGCCATTGGCCGATAAGACAGAGATGACAAAATCAGGATGCTCTGCCTGAGCGTCAAGACAGTTTTTCTTGGTCTTTACATAGGTGTATAGCTGTGGTCGTGTGAGATCCTGTTCATCATCGTGGTTTCCAAATGTGATAGCAAATGGTATGTTGCGGCTGATAACGGGTTGGAGAGCCTTGTCAAGACCTTCGGTAGCGGGCTTTGCCGTAGTGACATCGCCAGTATAGATCACAAGATCAGGTTTCTCCTCATCGAGCACTCTGTTCATGTTGGTGGCCGCATCGGCTGTTGCGGGATCGCCGGCCCGCCAATGGACATCAGTGAACTGCACAATCTTCAGCTTTCCCTCTTTGTTGAAGCTGACACTCTGTGCATTTACTGTGATCATGCCTGCCATGCAGGCTGCTGCGAATAAGAATCGTTTTATCATATATTCTGCTGTTTTATTAATGAAGGAAGTTATAATGGAGAACCGGTGAAAGAATTACCCGATTGTGACAGACTCCAGTCGGTAGCATTATGACTGGTGCTTGAATATGCGGAGGACAGAGGAAACGGTTTCCTTAACTGTAGATGATTGAAAATCTTATATTGTTTCAATGATATTATCTGAGTTAGGATAATCCTAATTGTCATTAGACAGCTATTTATTTTTTGCTCAGCTGATGTCTTCCACCCTCTTGCCGGCATTCCGTTCGATGCTTTATCCTAACGTAGTTCGTTGCGCCTTTGATAAAGATGATAGAGGGGATTGTGCGGCGGTCGTATGAAATTCTTCCGGCTCTCTATGTGATCTAGAATAAAGTAAAGAACAGGAACGGTCTATAGAAATTACCGTCCTGTTCATATATGTAAGGGGTATGCCATCAGTCTTTGAGCCACCAGGGCATAGCTGTGGTGCGGTCGTTGTTGGCACCGAACTGGCGTGTGATGGCTTCCTCTACGTTTTCGGTATTGTATCGGTACTCTGTATCAGGATACATCCAGCGATAGGGGATAGGGTTCTCGTCCAGATGTGCAAATCCGGGATAGCCGGTACGGAGATTGTCAAAGTAAGGATCCCATCCTCCCTGATAGAAGCTCACACAGTATTTCTGGAAGATGATCCGCTCAATCTTTTGCTCCTTGGTCAATGTGTCGTCAAATCTTACAAGATCGTGATTGAGATAGCTGGCGGCAGAGTCGGGTGTCACATACTGTGAATAGCTAGAAGCATAGTCTTCGTAGAACTTGAAGGAAGCTTTCACTCCGTTCTCGTAATACTCCTTGGCATCTCCCTGAATCCAGCCTCTTACAACAGCCTCGGCCAATATCTGTTGCAACTCTGCATAGCCCATGAGCATTGTCGGCTCACCGATAGGATCGGTACGGAAACGCGAGTTGATCTGGGAGATACGTCCCATACTCACAAGGGTGATATTGTCGCCATAAGGAACGGTGGGATCTCCGCCTGCGTATGCAGAGAAGTCGTTTGTGGCCAGACCGGCATCTGCAGCTTCTGTCGTGGGCAGGCAGAACAGGAACAGGCGCGGGTCGCGACGCTCGGTCATGCGGTCGACATAGGTCTTGTCCATATAGTATCCGGACCATTGTGCGTTGAACTGAGGATAACGATTGCCTTCCTGGTCGAGATAGACGAGCTGTCCGTTGTCTGCGTTGCTCTCCATGAGCGGCAACAGAGCAACACGGGCAAATTCCTGCTGTACGTTCCGGCCATCTACGCTGGTCTTATGCGATAGGGTCATGAGCACTTTCAGATGGAAAGAGTTGATCAGTCGGCGCCATGCCATCTTGTTGCCGTCATAAATGATGTCGCTCTCTATCACGTCGGCATCCGGCGAGGAGGCTAATTCGGTCTCCGCATCATCCAGATCGCGGAGTATTCCTGCGAACACATCTTCCTGTTTGTCATATTTCGGGGTGTAGTTAATTTCGCTCTGTCCCTTCATGGCTTCACTATAGGGAATATCACCGAAGCGTAGAGTCAGGTTATAATAGTAATAGGCGCGGAAGAATTTATAAAGCGGTATATATACTGTATCATTTGAGCGTTCGGCTTCCTCACGCATCTTCTCCACCTGCAGCAGTTCATTATTGTATGTATCGAAGCTGCCACGGTTCCACTCGAAGAATTGTTCAGAGTTGTGGCCATCGGTCTGGATCACCATTTTGTCGGCATACATTCCATCCGTACTGCGTGTAAAAGCATCTTCACACACCTTCGGCAACAGCAGGTTGGCTGGGACTTGAGTCGGCATATTGGGATTGGTGTTCATCTCGCTGAAACTCTCGCAAGAGCAGAGGGTTGCGACGGTTGCAAGAGTGAGTAATAATATTTTGGATTTCATTATTGTAATCTGGTTGATTATAATTTATTAGAACGTCATGTTAATACCGATACCGACATAACGGGCTGTCGGATCGTTGGCACCATCATTATCACTGGAATCACCGCTGATGTCGGGATCGATCCAGGGAGCCTTTGACCACAGGAAGGCGTTATTACAGAAAACAGTACCTGTGAGGCCTTTTATAGGCGAGTCCTTACTAAGCAGTTTCTTAAAATCGTAGCTTAGTGATATCTGGCTGATCTTAAGATATGTACGGCTGAACGTGTTGGCGAAGAACTTGTCCTGCTTATCGGTGACCGTTGCACGGTAGGGATAGTTCTGGCACCATGACTGCCAGTCGACAGCCTTGTCGTATTTCTTGAACACCCGGGTGTCGCTCACTACGTTTCCGTGTACATCATAGGTTACTTCACCACTTACGACAGTCACGGCATTGGGAACATAAACGGGAACAGGGTTGCCGTTAGCATCGCGGTTGGCATATTCCTGATCGCGGTACATGGTAGAGTTAGGATGCTTTCCTCCCCACCAGAGCTTGGGACTGAGTTGTGAGTAGATGAGTCCGCCGATAGCTGCGTTGAGGTTGATGGTGAGTGTGAAGTCCTTATACTTAAATTTGTTCTGCATACCCAGACGCACGTTCGGCTCATAGTGGCCCACATTACGTTTGTAGGGATCTTCCAAAGGCTGGCCGGTAGCGTCTACAATGACGCGTCCTTCCGGGTCGCGCTGCCATACAGTGGTATAGTAGGCATCGGCACGGTCGCCTTTTTTCAGATTGCCGAAATATTCTTCACCGCCATAGATGTCAGTGAGTTTGCGTACACTATGGCTGGCATTGAGATCGAAGTACCACTTGAAGTCCTTGGTATCGATGGCTTTCACATTAGCCATGACCTCAAAGCCATTGGTCGTATATGTGTTACCGTTGATTTTCCGGCTGTCGAAGCCTGATGCCTGCGAGATGAGCATATCTAGGATCTGGTTGCTGTCGATGTTGCGATAGTAGCTGAAATCGAGTGATATGCGGCCTAAGAACGATGTGGAGAGGCCCACCTCCCATGATGTTGTTTTCTGTGGCTTGATGTCATAGTTGACCAGTGCCGACGGATAGCTGAAGGTTGGTAAACTTCCCCAGTTGCTCTCTTTGGTGTAAACCTGCTGTATCTGATAGGGGTCAAGGTCACTGCTGACGGTAGCCCACGATGCCATCACCTTGAGGTAGTCTATGAACCTTGGCATCTTCACATAGTCTGAGATGACAGAGCTTACTGCCACGGAAGGATAGAAATAAGAGTTGTTATTGGTGGCAATGGTGGACGACCAGTCGTTGCGGGCCGTAGCCGACAGATAGGCGTATTTAGACAAGTCAATGTTGACTGATCCATAGACGCTTCGAATCTCCTTTTCACTGCGTGAACCCCATAGAGGATTGTCGGAGTCGAACGTGATGATGCTTCCTGTAGAGTTATAAAGAGAATAGATGCCGGGTACGTTAAGACCATCGGTGGAGGCATAGTCGTTGCGGTACCGGCGGTAGAAAATGGATGAGCCGGCATTGACGGTGAAGTTGATGTCACTTAGGAAGCTTTTTGTGTATGTGAGGAGAATGTCCGCATCTACATTGTCCTGGCTCACATTCCACACTTTATAACCGCCTTCACGCGAATCGCTGTAGTTTAAATATGACTTTGGAGTCTTATTCTCGGTAAGATTACGGTTGGAGCGCAATGACGCGCGTCCCATAATGCTCAATTCGGGCAGGATCTGATAGTTGAGTCGCAACTGTCCTGTCAGTACATTACGACGTTCCGAACGGCTGCTCTGTTCGATAGCGAAGTAGGGATTGTTGTACCAGGCATAGTTGTAGCTGGCCTGCCGGTATCCTTCCATACCGGGTACCCACTGGTGGCGTTCAAGATCTTTTCCATCTACATCATCCCCCATCCATTCAATAATGTTGTACATGTAGTTAGAGGGATGATAGCCATAATCGGGATAGTTGGGTGAGTATACCATGTTGTAATTGAGCATGGCATCAAGGGTTATCTTATTGCTGAGATCAAAAGATGTGTTGATGTTCAGTCCTCCATTCTGCAGAGAGGTGGTAGGTGCCTGGCCTTTCTGATAGGCATATTGTCCGAGTACATAGACGCGTGCCTTGTTGCCTTTGTAGGACAGTGAGAGGGTATTGTTGGTAATAAGGCCAGTCTGGAGGAAGTCACCGATATTGTCGTGGGACACGAGTGGCAGGGGAACGCGTTCGTAGCGTCCCTGGTCATCATACTGGGTACCTTTCACGCTACCCCACCATGGTATAGTCTCTCCAGTGATCTTATCACGTATCGGACTGTTCCATTGCGGAGCCATATTGCCTACGTCCAGGCGTGGTCCCCACTGCATGTCATCATCGGAGATACCCCCGCCTTCTCCATCCCAAAAAGCATACTGACCTTTGGAACCGCTGCCGAATTCATGTTGTGTCTCCGGGAAGGCGGCGTATCCGGCCTGTATCATATCCTTTGTAGAGAAGTTGATCTCGACACCTTCTTTTTGTGCCTGTTTGGTGGTGATCATGATTGCACCGTTGCGGCCGCGTGCGCCGTAGAGTGCCGATGCGGCCGTACCTTTAAGAACATTGACACTGGCTATGTTCTCACTGGAAAGATCGAAGAGGTCGGACTCGATAGGCACACCGTCAAGTACGATGAGCGGGCTCTTGCCGCGTAGAGAGAACGACGGCGATTGGAACATTCCCGATGGTATGGATACGGTGAGTCCGGCTACTTCACCCTGCAGGGAGGCACCGGCATTGAGGTTACCGGCAGCGGCTATTTCCGTACCGTCAACCTGCTGAGTAGTATATCCAAGTTTCTTTTTTTCTTGCTTTATACCGATGGCCGTGACAACAACCTCGTTGATATTCTGTACATCTGACGACAGATTGACATTAATGACAGAGCCTTTGACGGTCTTTTCTACAGGATTGTCGCCGACGTACGAGAAAACGAGCACATCGTTTTTATTGGCATTGATGGTGTAATGGCCGTCAGCATCTGTCACGACACCTGTCGTTGTGCCTTTTACTAAGACAGTAGCACCAATAACGGGCCCCATCTCATCGGTAACTACTCCGCTGATTTTCATAGACTGGGCGTACATGGAAGTACTGACGCACAGCATGGCGGCGAAGGTATAGATCTTTTTCATAAAAATAAATATAGAGGTAAATGCAGGCTATACTTTACAGTTTTGTATTATCTGGGAAGTAAAAGCAGAGCTCGCAGGGATACGGGTAAATTATTTTATTGTATCAGACTGAGAGCTTTGCGATAATTTTGCATGGAAATCAATAGTTGTTGAGCGATACGCTGTTGAATACAGCGAGTAGTTTGTTGTAGTCTTTTTTGTTTGTACGAAGAGCTTTTTCAAATGATTTACTGTCATCCGTGTAAAAAGCAGAGAGGGCAACATTGAGTACATTGAGCATCTCCTTTGAGGCTTCTTCAGAAGTTAAAGTGTGGCTCTTTACGTCATCTTCCAGTCCTTTTCCAATTCGACGTACAGCATTGTAGATGTCCCCTTTCGTAAAAACAATACGAGTGGTGGGATCACCGGGTACTACAGGAACACGTTTTACACAGAGCTGCTCCAACTTGTTGTAAAGATAGGTAGCCTCCTTACCGAAATCGCCTTCGTCTGTCACTTGAGCCAGATCTTCGGCAGTGGGCTTGACTGATACGGCAATAAATGTCCATGTGGAGTTGGCAGCCTCTTCCGGCTTTTCGACAGCATGGACATTCATACTAAATGCCATTGCGAAAAGCAATGATAATCCTACAAGTGTTTTACGCATGATCTTTTTCTTTTATAAAAATGTTCTATCTTACTTATTGCATTGCAAAATTAAGTCATGAATATTGCAAAGATGTTGAGCAGTTATTAAAACTCTGTGTAAATCAGATCATGAAAGGATTACAGCAGTCAGGCTTTATGAAATGCACTTATATAAAAATAGGTATTAGGGTTGATCTCACGGGTGAAATGGATATAAGATAATACGTGTTGGATGAGAGGAAATCTTGCGTCTGTTCTGAGATAGCTATGGTTTTTGTGCGATCAATATGCAAAAAAAACGTTTTTTTATGCATCTTCTCTAAGGCGTATCTTAGAAATTACCATTTGTTAACTGCCTTTCGTGTTTAAACACTTAATTTTGCGCCCCGATAGAAATAAATATATAACGATCAAGTGGTATGAAAGATAAGATTGATTTCGGAACAACAAAGGTGTCCAGTTTGTTCGGTAAATTGCTTATGCCGACATTGCTTGGCATGGTGTCGTCGGCTCTTTTCGTTATCACCGATGGCATCTTTGTGGGACGTGGTCTTGGCAGCGATGCCTTGGCGGCTGTTAATATCGTAGCACCCTTATTTCTTATAAATACGGGTCTGGGACTTATGTTCGGCGTCGGCGCATCGGTCGTAGCGTCGATCCATCTGTCGCAAGGTAAGCCCAAGACGGCGCGCATCAACATCACACAGGCAGCGATGGCGCTGAGCCTTGTCGTGATGACGTTCAGCATGCTCTCCGTATTGGGAGCGCCGGAGGTGTCGCGCCTGTTGGGAAGCTCGGACCGTCTGCTTGCTCCGGCGGTAGAATATATTTATGGTGCGGTGCCCTTCTTCGTGTTCAGTGCGATGCTCAGTGCCGGGATGTTTTATATACGTCTTGACGGCTCCCCACGCTATGCGATGATGTGCAATGTAGTTCCGGCTGTATTGAATCTGATACTCGACTATCTGTTTATCTTTGTATTCCGCTGGGGTGTCATCGGTGCCGGTATTGCGACAAGTCTCGGTTATGTCGCCGGTGCGGGCATGGTGTTGTGGTATATGTTTTTCATGGGCCGTACAATACGTTTTTGTCGTGTGAAGCTCCATGCGCGCAGCCTGCGCATGACGGCCCGCAACGTGGGATACATCTGCCGTCTCGGTTTTCCCTCGTTGCTCTGTGAGGCAGCCATAGCATCGATGATGTTTGCAGGCAACTACGTGTTTATCGACTATCTGGGAGAGGACGGCGTGGCCGCTTACAGCATAGCCTGCTATATTTTCCCGATCATATTCATGGTCTATAATGCCATAGCACAGTCGGCACAGCCCATCCTGAGCTATAATCATGGTGCGTGTCTGTCGCAAAGGGTGCGGACGGCCTTCCGTCTGGCCCTCCTGACGGCGGTCGGCAGTGGGGTGATGTTTCTGCTGATCACACATTTCTTCGTATCGGACATTATCGCGCTGTTCATACCATCGGGCTTCCCGGCCAATACCCTGGCAGTGGACGGCATGTCGCTGTTTGCCCTCGGCTTCATCCCCTTTGCCGTGAACATCGTGGCAATAGGCTATTATCAGAGCATAGAGCATGATGCCTCGGCCATGTTCGTCACTGTCATGCGTGGCTATGTGCTGATGCTTCTGAGCTTTTGGCTTATGCCAAAGCTGGCAGGGGTGAATGGTATATGGCTTGCGGTGCCGGTGGCAGAAGTGCTTACCAGCTTGTTAATATTGATGATGTATGTGAGAAGTAGAAAGGGATTTATTACCTTTGCGTCGGATAGAGGGATGGCCGTAGCCGGAGGTGAGGCTGTCAACGGCAATCAGATAGGAGCCTGACGGTGGATGCGGTGTTCATAAGGCATTCAAGGCGAAGGCGTCAATAGAGGCAAGGCCGTAGCTTGTCCGAAGGAAGAAGCCGCACCGGCCGGTGCGGCTTCTCGACTTGAACGTTGATCTATTATGTGTTTAAAAGCGGGTGATTATGGAAACATTTGAAGAGTGTCTGTGCCGTCGGAGCGGTCTCACAATGGAAGAGGTGGAAGCTCTCAAGGCGCACATGACACGTTTGGAGATACAAAAAGGCGAGACGCTTGTACGCAAGGGCGGACGCAATACCAATATCTATATCATCGTGAAGGGCATCTGGCGTGCGTCGTACATTAATACTGACGGCAACGACATCACCCTTTGGTTTGCCTCGAAGGGCGATCTGCTGTTCTCTTCGTGGTGCTTTGTAGGCAATGTACCGTCGATGATTACGCTCGAATCCATGAGCGACAGTGTGGTCTACGGCATCAGTCGTGAGGCTGCCGAGGAATTCTTCATGTCTTCGGTAGAGGCGGCGCGCATAGGCCGCAGGCTGTATGAGAAGGAGATCTTTGAGGTGGAACGGTGGCTGCTCGGCAGCGGGGCACCGAAGGCACGCGACAGATACGAGACGCTGCTGGTCGAGAAGGCGGAGCTGTTGCAGCATGTCCCACTCAAATATATAGCATCTTATCTGTTCATCACCCCACAGTCGCTCAGTAGGATAAGGGCGGAATTGGCACGTGGAGAAGGAAAGAGACATTCTGTATAAAGATTCCGTATGGAAGAAATGGTATAGACTGCATAGTGTAGAATGATCTGAGCCTCCTATATCTTTTCGCCGGGATATTATCTCCCTAAAACGTTATAAGACAGTAAGTATTGATTTTATCGGTTTGCCTGATTTGGGTTAATAGAAACAGATCCTGACCAAAGAATGGGCCCATAGATGACTTTCTACTCATATTGGTCGGGAAACATTTGGTAAACCGATAAAATTTTCTAACTTTGCGAGGAAATGTCTTGTATAATCAAAATCAGATCGACAACTTTCATCTGAAACATCTGTTTTATGAAGAGATACATAGCCTATGCCATTTTCTGTATTGCATTATTGCCCGTCTTATTGTTTCGCGACTTTACTCCTGATAATGAATTGAGGTATCTGAGCATTGCTGACGAGGCGATACGTAGCAATACCTTCTTTACCTTTACGAACCACGGGATTCCTTATGCTGATAAGCCACCTCTCTATCTGTGGATAGTGATGTTAGGCAAGTGGCTCTTAGGATCGCATCAAATGTGGTTCCTTGCGTTGGCCTCGTTGATACCCTCCTTGGTTGTCGTTGACGTGCTTGACCGATGGTGTGGCAGCAAACTGGATGGGCGGGGACGCCTGTCGGCCCGCCTGATGCTGCTTACAAGTGCCTTGTTTGCGGGCATGGCAGTCACGCTCAGAATGGACATGCTGATGTGCATGTTCATAGTCCTTGCCCTCAGGTCATTCTACAGACTGTACAGGTCGGGACAGGACGGCCATGCGCCAGACGGCCGTACGAAGGCGGAGAGATGGTTGTTTCCGATTTACGTATTCCTGGCCATATTCAGCAAGGGTCCTATCGGCATACTGTTGCCACTGTTGTCATCTGTCGTCTTTTTGGTGTATAAGAAGGACATAAGGCAGGTTGGCTACTACTGGGGTGTTCGTACATGGGGCGTACTGGTCTTGCTGTGTGCGGTGTGGTTCGGTCTGGCCTATGCTGAAGGTGGTCAGGCGTATCTTGACAATATGTTGTTCCATCAGACATTTGGCAGGGCAGTGAACGCATTCACGCATGATCGGCCCTTTTATTTCTACGGCATATCGATATGGTATTCCATTGCTCCCTGGTCATTGCTTGTCTTGGGCACGATCATTGTGACGACATTCAGAAAGCACTCATGGTCGGAGCTGGAACAATATTTCGCAACCATAATCGTGACGACATTCGTGATGCTCTCGTGCTTCAGTTCGAAGATACACATTTATCTGTTGCCGGCATTCCCGTTCATGATCTATCTGGTGGCAATGATGATGTCCGAATACGAAAAATCCAAATGGCTCAGACTGTCGATAGCCGTACCAGCTGCCGTCATGATGCTGTCATTGCCGGCTTTTGCGATAGCCGTACATATGGGCGGGACGGGATGGCTGGAACCGTCACTGCTCTATCTGGCCTTGGGTATATTGTCGGCAAGTGGAGTGTTGACTCTCATTGTGGTTTATGGAAGGCGAAAGGACATACACAAGGCTGTCGCTGTCATGGCAGGTGGAATACTGCTGGCTGTGTTTACAGGGGGATGGAACCTGCGTGACCTAAGAGCCTATATAGGCTATGGAGCACTTTGCGGGCAGGCACGAAAAGTGGCAGTGGCTATAGGGACAGATGATTTCCGCACATGGCAGATAAATAGGGCTGAGAACATGGATGTCTATCTGGGCCACGATGTAGTCGTAGTGCCTAAGGATAGTATTCCGGGAACCGTTCCCGGACATGCGTCAATATTGATGACAAAGAAGAAGTATGCGGACAAGTTTGCCGGATATGAGACTTATGAGGTGGAGCCTTATGCCGTGATTGTCCTTGCGAAATGAGAGCTGACTAACAAGAATGAATGTCGGCGGGCGTGCCCGTTAAGGAGCATGAGATACTTGCTACATGAAGAGGCAGAGGGAGGGATTGCCTGCCGACATACATATCGTGAATATTAACAGAAGGCTTCATAATTGCAGAATCTAATTCCAAGATATTATTTAGACTACTTATTTTAGTTAATAGAACTATATAAACCGCAATAAACTATTTATCTTAGTTAAAGAATGGGCGGTTTTAGTTTTATTAACTGCTATTTCCTTGCAAATAACTAAGTAATTTAGTTCTTTTGCGTTGTAATTCTAAATATAATCATTATGAAGACATTGACAAGAAAGGAAGAGGAGATCATGAACCACTATTGGGACAAGGGGGAGATGCAGATACGTGAGCTTCGTGAGCTTTATGATGATCCCAAGCCCCATGTGAATACCCTTTCAACGTTGGTGCACATCCTTGAGGAGAAGGGATTCCTGTCGCATCGTAATCTGAAAACCCGTACCTATACGTATTTCCCGAAGATATCGCGTGAAGGCTATCGTCGTGGCTCGCTCAACAACGTGATCAACAAGTTTTTTGGCAAGTCGTATCTCAGTGTGGTGTCAACACTGGTGAAAGAGGAGAAAATATCGCTCGACGAGCTGAAAGAACTTATAGAAAAGGTGGAGGAGAACAAATGAGAAAAAGGTTACTGCTGACGGCAGTACTTTGCGCATGTCTTTCTGTAAGCTCGCTAGCAGACGGAAGGCTGCCCAAATATCTCATTGACGGCTATTTCTTTAATGAGCTTCCGTTTGACATAACCCATCAGTCTGTGGTTATGATGTCTGTATCAGACCAGGATGGTAATAGAATCTATGCGGTAAGTGGTGTGACACTTAGCGATAATCAGAAGCGTCATGCCATTAGGAAGGAGGATGTGCCTAATGCCGACTTTTGGATAAAGGAGGCGAAGAACCGAGCGTGGATCAAATCAATAAATGAGGACAACCAGGCACAGAAGACCAGAATCGCAGAGGGTGATACGATAGGGCAGTTCTGTGTGAAGGATATTGACGGCCGGGTGTGGGACAACGCGTCTACCAAGGGGCATGCGCTGGTGCTCAACTTCTGGTATATAGGCTGTGGACCGTGCATTAAGGAAATGCCGGAAATAAGCAAATGGAAAGACGAGTGCCCTGATGTGAATTTCCTTGCCGTTACCTATAATTCATTTGATGAAATAAAGGATATTGTCAAGCGGCAAAATTTCAGGTTTACTCAAGTAACTGACAATAAAACCCTTTGGGAGATGTTTGGTGTGTCCCTGACGCCTACAACAGTGTTGGTCGACAAGGACGGAGTAGTACGCAAGGTGACTACCGGTATCAACAACGGCATGCTTCGGGCAATTAAAGAAGTCTCTGCAGGAGATGAGTCAGACAGATAGATAATAACGACAAAACGACGACATCATGGGAATGTTTTTCATATATTCGATAAAGGTGGCTATATGCCTGGTGGCATTCTACCTCTTTTACAAGCTGCTGCTGAGCCGTGACACGTTTCATGCGTTCAACCGTGCTACATTGTTGCTGCTTATGTTGCTGTCGCTTGTGCTTCCGTTTGTCAGTCTGTCAATAGACGAGCCGACGGTGGTCAATAATGGAATGGTGCAGGTGGAGCAGTTGCTTGTCGCAGGCGTGACGGGAGAGGATACCCAACCGGCAAGCCTGACGCTCGTCCAGGTACTTTTCATGGTGTATATGGTTGGTGTGGTCGTGTCGGTTGGTCGTGAGATCGTTTCGCTGGCCGGACTGTACAAACTTATTTCCGGTAGAGATCATGTGACGATCGATAACGGTATCCGCATCATTGTGATCGATGGTGACATGGCTCCTTTCAGCTGGTTTAACAACATCGTGATCAGCAGAAGCGACTACGAAAGTGGACGCCGGGAAATACTCATACATGAGATGGCGCATATCTCGCATCATCACTCGCTTGACATCTTACTATGCAATGTGCTGCTGATATTCCAGTGGTTTAATCCGGCAGTGTGGCTGCTGCGCCGCGAGTTGCGTAACATACATGAGTACGAGGCCGATGAGGCGGTGCTTGCCAGCGGTGCCAATGCAGCAGAATATCAGCTTCTCCTGATACGCAAGGCCGTCGGCGAACGGCTTTTCAGTATGGCAAACAATCTAAATCATAACTCACTTAAAAAACGAATAACCATGATGTTGACAAAAAGATCCAATCCATGGAACCGTGTCAAGGTGTTGTTGACCGTTCCTGTTGCGGCTGTTGCCGTAGTGGCTTTTGCCACGCCGAAGGCTGAGAGCCTTAGCAGAGAAATAGAGCATGAGAGTGATGCGATCGTAAGCTCAGTAGTGAAAAGTACATCGGACAAGGCAGCCCTCGTAGCACAAGGAAAGACGAGTGGCGAGGAGACTGTGAATGCCATGGGTAGAGCGGATAACACACTCATTGACAATGATATCCAGCGTATGACATCTACGGATGATGATGTCTATGAGGTGGTAGAGAAGATGCCAGAGTTTCCTGGCGGTATGGCTGAGCTCATGAAATATCTTCGTAGTAATGTCAGGTATCCGGTAGAGGCCCATAAGGCAGGCATCCAGGGTCGTGTGGTGGTATCATTTGTAGTAAACAAGGATGGTACGGTAAAAGATGCGAAGATTGTAAGAAGCGTGGACAAGAGCATAGACGCCGAGGCCCTGAGGGTGATTTCTGCCATGCCCAAGTGGCAGCCGGGATATCAGGACGGAAAGGCAGTGAGTGTGCGCTACACGGTACCGGTGACGTTTAGACTTACTGGTGAATCAGGGAAAGTCCAGTCGACGGGAGCTGGCAATGATAATACTAACGTAAAAATAAGTTCTGATAATAATAACGTTAATATAAGTTTTAAAGATACACGCTATTATGTTATAAATGGTGTTCATGTTGATGCTGCCGAAGTAAAAAAGATCAGCGCAGACAAAATCAAGGAAATAGTGGTGCTTAAAGGTGAAAAAGCGATTGAAAAGTTTGGTGAGCAGGCACGAGATGGAGCCATTGTGGTAACTACTGAGTAATAGCCGTTCGGAAGGCCGAATGAGGAGATGACATACGGTGAAACCAAAGAGACTTATAAGGGCGTGCCAAAACTCGATTCTTGAAAATATGAACTTATAATTTGAAATTCGAGTATCTCAACAGCCGAAGGAGAAAAGCGGATTTTCATAGAGATATCGATACAATCCTATCAGAGATTGTGGTTACGATCTACGACTTTTCGGAGGATCATTTGAGTCCTGGCACCCTCTTGCTTATGGCACCTTTTTAGGTGATAAGTCACATATATTAATGTAATTCAGGAATGAAAAACAGGATATCATACCGAATCCACGCCATCGCGAATGGTTAATTATCTGTATTTTTTTTAATGCCGTTTTATTTTTTAAGAAGACGGATGCTATATGCCGATAAAGGGGATGGCTGCGTGATGCAGTGTGTCCCCTTTTCAATAGCTTACCTAATGTTTGCAGTTCTTTTTCCGGTATCACGTTCGTCGCTTCGTCGTGATATAGCGAGGTACACTTTTGGAATGGTGTCAGATGGCCTGCGTTAGAATAGTACGAAATCCTTTGGATCTCAAATGACGTTTAAATTTGTGGTAGAAATTAGTCCTGGGATTGTCATGTGTAAATAAAAATTAATCTGTAATCATTGCTATCCGTTTTCTGGGATGACTTTCATTCGAGTATCTAGTACTTCTATTTTTATCTTGCCGTCCTTCGATTCGATAGGAGACATTCATTTCTATAACTATCATCGCCCGCATATGAGCATCGGATATAAGGTACC
>ERZ780212.694-NODE-694-length-31720-cov-2.871720_pt1 | contig 31720 bp, 22 predicted proteins | sample MGYA00511364_ERZ780212 | MGnify/ENA primary metagenome ERZ780212 (study PRJEB29588, sample SAMEA2147991) | human gut metagenome | biome: human gut; feature: human-associated habitat; material: faeces | place: Denmark | collected 2008/2010 ... | reverse complement strand
GGAGCCGGCGGCTCCTGGTAGTCCAGGACCCGTATCGGCACATCAGCAATACGGGTATAACAGAATGTTATGGCATATAGGAAAGTGTGTTGTGTCTGATTGTCGCAGAAGTTGTAGTTTCGCGGCATGAAAACAACAGCAACATCAATGGCGCAGGCTGTACAGACCGCGCATACATCACGCCAGTGGGCGGCCCGGATACTTTTTGTCGCACTTTTCGCAGCTTCGTTCTTCCTGCCAACAGCGGTGGCCCTGCTGGCAGGAATAGCATTGGCCGTAAGTCTCGGCTCGCCTTTTCCCGTATTTGCCAAGAAAGTCTCGAAGTATCTGCTCCAGGCCTCGGTGGTGGGTCTCGGTTTCGGCATGAACCTCTATTCGGCCGTGGAGTCCGGCAAGGACGGCATGCTATTCACGATAGTCTCGGTAGTAGGGGTAATGGTCATCGGCACCCTGCTCGGACGGGTCTTCAGACTCTCCCGGAACAATACCTATCTTATCTCCTCCGGTACGGCCATCTGCGGAGGCAGCGCGATAGCCGCCGTGGCGCCAATCATCGACGCGGATGACAATGAGACCACCATGTCAATGGTGACCGTATTCGTACTCAACGCCGTGGCCCTGCTCATTTTCCCCGCAATAGGGCATCTGCTCGGACTCTCCCAGGAGCAGTTCGGCACCTGGGCCGCCATTGCTATCCATGATACCAGCTCCGTGGTGGGAGCCGGTGCCGCCTATGGAGAGGAGGCCCTGCAGATTGCCACTACCGTCAAGCTGACACGCGCCCTGTGGATTATTCCCATGGCCATAGCCACGACATTCATTTTCAGGAAGAAGGGTAAGAAGATTTCCATTCCCTGGTTCATCTTCCTCTTCATAGCCGCCATGCTGGCCAACACTTACCTGGGAATCCCTGAGAAAGTATCTGCAGCGATAGCTGGAGGCGCGAAGCATGCTCTCGGAGCCACACTCTTCCTTATTGGCTGCGGCCTCTCCCTCCAGAGTGTCAAGAAGACGGGAGTCCGTCCCTTCCTGCTCGGCATCTCCCTCTGGGCCGTCATCTCCCTCTCGTCACTGGCGGTGGTGATGCTGATGTAGGGAATATAGAATGTTTTCAGGCTGTTTAAGGCTAATTATTTGTCCGCTTTCCTGCTATTGAGTATCTTTGAATGTTATTGTAAAAACATTTATTGTATGAAAAGTAGATATTGCATGGCCGTTATTTCCCTGCTTGCCGTTGCGGTGACACTGTTGTCCTCGTGTGCTGGTGGAGGTGGGGAAAACGCATTTGTCACATTTGATTATTCAAAAGTGAAGGAGGGGGATACCCTGAAATTCTCATCGTTGGCGGAGGCGCCGGAGTTCATCGCGCTGGACAGCGATACCCTCGATGCTTTCGCTCAGGCAATGGTCATAATATCCGATAACTATCTCGTCAAGAATGTCATGTCTGTATCGGGAATGAACGAGTTCCCGGTCAGTGTGTTTGACCGTCATACCGGCCGTTTTATATGCAACGTGGGGCACATCGGCCGCGGTCCGGGAGAGTATCTCAGGTCCGTCTGCACCTATGTGGATGAAGATGGAGGCAAGATCTGGATAATGGATGCCGGCGACCATATCAAGACTTACGATATCCGTTCCGGAAAATATTTAGGGAATGTGCCGTTGGCGTACAGTCTGATGGACGACTATGCCGGTGGAATGGGGAGTTTTATTGTGAATGACGGGAGAGTGACTGTCGCTGCGGTTCCGTATCAGGAGGACTCCTGTCCCTCTATTGTGTGGTGTCAGGATGTGCTGGGCAATATCCTCTGGGAGATACCGGCGACAGGCCGGGAGTGCTCACTGAAGCCCGGCAATACATTGGTCTCTTCGGAGTACAATATAGAGGGGATGCTGGATGTCACTTTCAGATATCAGGGAGACAGGCCGGATACTCTGTATCTTGTGCGGGAGGGCAGGCTTCAGCCCGTGTACAATGTCAATAAACGGACATTGAAGAGCGGAATGGGCATGTACGATGTCCTGCTGCCCGGAAAAGTCTTTTCAAATCTGACCGAGGACAAGGAGGTAATCCCCAATGTCACGGTCGGTTTCCCGGTGGCCTGTATTGTTACGGATCTGAATAGCGGTAAGTCTGTAAAATATCCGACGGTGGCGAGGAATGACTTTCTGGGAATCAATACGGAGCAGTTTTCTTTCCAGAACGGATATCTTGTGCAGGCTGTCAGTGCTGTCGAGTTCAAGGAGATAGGGCAAAGGGCCCTGGAACAGGGATTGCTGCCGGAAGCTTCTGCGGAACAGGTCAGAGCCATACTTTCGGAACTGCAGGATACGGACAATGACGTGTTGATGCTGGCCCGCCTCAAGAAGTAAACGGGTCAGTCTTTTTCAGGAACAACGGCTGTGCTGTTTTTATCTGCCAGCCGTTTTCTGTATGCGTCCAACCGTTTTTTCCATGCCTTGCGTTTGGCCTTCTCAGCCGCTGCCCTGCGCTCAAGGTATTCATCATACCGTCTTTCCAGATAGTTGTCTGCCATGGTGAAGAGAGCGGAAAACGGGGTTCGAACCCGCGACCTTCGGCTTGGGAAGCCGACGCTCTACCAACTGAGCTATTTCCGCGAAAAATGTTTACCTTTGCGGTATTGGAACTGCTGTTTGCGGTTCGGACTGCAAATATATGAATTTAAATTTATTTATCGCTAAAAAAATAAAGGGCAGCGGACTGAGCTCGACCAGTAACGGGATAGCCTGTGTGTCCGTGGCCATAAGTATAGCCGTGATACTGGCGGCTGTAGCGATATCGGGCGGCTTCAAGAAGGAGATAGGCAAGCGGGCCGCGGGTTTCACAGGAGAGATTCTGATGACGGTGCCCGGGATGGACTATATGAACGATGTGTATCCGTTGCAGGCAGATCTGTCCTATCTCCCGGATATAGAGCGGATTCCGGGAGTCGAGTCGGTGAATGAGACGGCATACAAGCCAGGTATGATAAAGGAGGGAAGTGACGTACACGGAGTTATGTTCAAAGGGGTGGACTCTACTTATTCGCTGGATTTTTTCGCGGATTTTCTTACTGACGGAGCACTGCCCGATTTTTCTGGAGAGCGTATAAGTGATCAGGTGCTGATATCCAAGAGACTGGCGGTGATGCTGGATTGCGGAGTCGGAGACAGGATTGCAGTATATTTCATAGGTGAGCAGGTGAGGGTGAGACGCTTGGTCATCACCGGACTGTACGACATTCAGCTGGAGGATATGGACGAAAGGCTTGCCTTGATGGATATCCGTCAGGTACGCAGGCTTAACGGCTGGGACGAGCATGATGTCTCGTGCCTGGAGATATCCCTCGGCGGTGACGGAGGCAAAGTCGCAGCACGCAATAGGGATAAGGTGTACGGAAGGATAGGCGAGATAATCATGACAGAGGATCAGCCGATGGACGCGCCTGTGGCGGTAAGGCAGATAAGCGAGATATATCCGGGTCTCTTTGACTGGCTTGCATTGCTGGATCTCAATGTCTTGGTAGTCATGATTCTGATGATGGCCGTGGCTGGATTCAATATGATTTCAGGTCTGCTTATTATCCTCTTTGAGCGCATCTCCATGATAGGTCTGCTGAAGGCATTGGGTATGAGGACGGCTGATATTTGCAAGGTTTTTATTTACCGTGGTGGCGCTATTGTGCTCAGGGGTATGGTATGGGGCAATATTGTAGCTCTTGTGCTGCTGGCCGTGCAGAAATGGCTAAAGCCGTTCAGGCTCAATCCTGTGAATTATTTTGTCGATTTTATTCCGGTGGAACTGAATCCGGTGCATATACTGCTGGTGGACGCGGCGGCTTTTATACTGATGCTTCTTATAATGATTGTCCCCTCTCTGTTTGTTGCCCGTGTATCACCGGACAGGACGATTAAAGTCAGCTGAGTCAGAGTTCCGGATGCCGGGGATTTTGCTTACCTTTGTCTCCATGAACTACATGGGAATAGTAATAGGTGTTTCAACCTTCCTGATTATCGGACTGTTTCATCCGATAGTCATAAAATCTGAATATTATTTCGGCAAGCGTTGCTGGTGGGTCTTCCTGTTGGCAGGTCTGGCTGCCGCTGCCGGTTCGCTGTTTGTCGCGGATATTGTCGTGTCCACTCTCATGGGGGTAACGGCTTTTTCCTGTTTCTGGTCTATTCTGGAGTTGTATGAACAGGAGAAAAGGGTGGACAAGGGCTGGTTCCCCCGCAATCCGAAGCGGAAACGATAGTACGGTGAATCCTGCTGCGACAAAGTTTATCATTTTGACACAGCCCTCTTGCCGATGTCGGTAATGGCAGCGTCAGGTGGTGCGCTTATGCAGTGTACCGGATGGGTTGAGGCAATAGTCAGGTAGAAGTCGATGATGGAAAATACCTCAGGCCATGAGCGGAGCAGCTGCAGGGCGGCAGGGTTGAGGACATGGATGCCGCTGAATGCCACGGGGGTACGCCCGGGAATAGAGCAGGGATCGGTGGGTATGGGGTGTTGGACTGGGGTGGAAGCGGCAGGCCCTGTGCCTTTGAGCAGGCCCTTCGCTGGGTTTATCCAGCCCTGGAGCAGTCCGTCAGAGTCTGTCAGCAGGTAGCGTGATGACTGGCGTCCGCTGACGAGCAGGGTGGCGTCGGCTGTTCCCCGGCAGGCTTGGCTGTAGAACTGGCCCAGACTGACGCCCGTTGTGATGATATCCACATTGTGCACCAGCACCGGCTCATCGCCTATCAGACCGGACATGACCGCATGGCGGATGCCGCCTCCTGTGTCGCGCAGCAGGTCCCGTTCGTCCGAGAAATCCACTTCCAGCCCGAAGCCTCCGTGCGAGCGGACGAAGTCCTCCAGCATGTCTGCAAAATGATGGACATTGATGACTGCGCGTGTGAAACCGGCTTCGCGCAGCCTGACCATCAGTCTCTGTATCATGGGCACTCCTTCGAACGGTACCAGGGCCTTGGGCATCCGGTCTGTCAGAGGACGGAGCCGTGTGCCCAGTCCGGCCGCCAGTATCATCGCGGTCCGCGGAGCGGGTGAGCAGGCATTCATCGTATCACCTCCCTCTCCAGATTCTGCTCGCGGTGAATGAGCACCGCATGCAGTTTCCCTGTGCTCCCGTATTTTTCTTCAAGGTGGTCTGCGAGCCTCTCTGCGAAATATACCGAGCGGTGCCGGCCTCCCGTGCATCCGAAGGAGAACATCAGGTCCGTGAATCCCCGTTCCAGATAGTTGTCCACATGCATGTCGGCAAGGGCGGCCGTGTGCCGTGCAAACTCCTCAGTCTCGGGGTATCCCTTCAGAAAATCAATTACAGGAGCATCCAGTCCCGTCATCTCCCGGTACTCGGGCATCCTCCCCGGATTGGGTATCCCCCGGCAGTCGAAGACATACCCTCCTCCGTTTCCGCTGCAGTCTTCGGGTATGCCCTTTTTATAGGAAAAACTGAAAATGCGTACTAGCAGCCGTCCGTCCTGACGTGGCTGCCTGTGTCCGTACAGAGGAATAAGTTCTTCAAGAATCCGGCAAAGGCAGGGATATTCCGGGAAAGTGCCGGAGGCAAAAAGCTCCTGCAGGTTGTCCATGGCATACGGGATGCTCTCGAGGAAATGCGGCTTACGCTCGAACATCCCCCTGAACCCGTAGGCTCCCAGTACCTGAAGTGTCCTGAACAGGACGAACTGTCTCAGGTCGGTCAGGAAATCCTTCCGGCGCACTACGGCATAGTGCGACTGCGCCTCGAGGTAGGCTTCGGTCAGTTCCTCTTTGAGCTGTGGAGAGTAACGGGCCTTTGCCTGCCAGACGAAGGAGGCCAGGTCGTAGTGTACCGGTCCCATTCTTCCTCCTTGGAAGTCGATGAACTTCATGCCGCCCTCCGGCGTGATCATGATGTTGCGCCCTTGGAAATCACGGTACTGGAAGTTCTCCGAGCAGCATGCCAGCAGGCGGTCGCATAGCCTGCGGAAATCTTCCTCCAGCTCCATTTCATCGAATTCCAGGCCTGAAGGCTTCAGGAAACAGTATTTGAAATAGTTGAGGTCGAACATGACCGATGTCCTGTCGAAATACCGGACCGGCCCGCACTGCGAGAAATCCATCCCGGATGCTCCTGTGTACTGGAATGCGGGCAGGGTCTCTATGGCCGTACGCAGCAGCGCCTTTTCTTCCTGTGAGTAACTGCCGCTTTTCCGCCCGGCGGCTACGGCATCGAAGAGGGTGGTGTCTCCAAGGTCCTCCTGCAGGTAGACTGTCCTGTCTTCGCTTACTGCCAGTATCTCCGGTACCGGCAGCCCGAGGTGTGAAAAATGCCTGTCTAGGTAGAAGAATGCCTCATTTTCCCGAAGGTCGGTGCCGACGGCGGCGATGCAGCTGCCGCCATCCCAGATTATTCTGAAATACTGCCGGTTGCCCCCGGAAGACGGCAGAGGGGTGATGCGGTACTCTTTCGCACTGGAGTATCGCTCGAAGAGTGACTTTATTCTTTCCATTGTAACGGCAAATTTACTCAATCTCCAGGATTGTTTAATGAAAATCGGATAATTTTGTTTATGTTTGCACGTTATGAGCAAAAAGGGGTTAAGGGACATATTGTGCGCGTGCGTCATCATCTTGATGCTGCCGTGCTCGGCATATATCATTCGCGCTATGTCAGTGCCGTACGGTGCTGTGGCCGGTGTGCCGCAGGACTCGTTGTCAGTTCAGGCAGACCCGGTGCCCAGTTCTGACTCCGCTACTCTTACAGACACTGTGCTTAAGGATTCTTTGGCTGTGCCGGATACGCTTGCACGGCCTGATTCTCTATCCATACCAGATTCTTCGGCCTTCTTGGATTCACTGTCTCTATCTGACTCATTGGCGGCGGAGGATTCACTTACGGTATCTGACTCCACGGAGACAGATACAGTCAAAGTGTTGACGAAAAGAGAGTTGAAGCGGATGGCCAAGGACAGTGCCAGGCAAGTTAAAAACGCCTATAAGGACAGTGTCGCCATGGTGAAGCAGTACAAGGCTGACAGTATACACCATATAAAAGACAGTCTGAGAACTGTCAGGGACAGTATCCGCTGGTCTAAACCCAGAGTTTTGGAGACGGTCTTTCTTCCGGACAGTCTCTATTATGACCGAATCATATCGTGGACAACAGGGACACGTGTCAATGAGTACAGGCATGCCGATATGGATACCACTTTCAATGACTGGTATACGGAGTATCCTTTTTATAAGGAGGATATAGATGCCGTGTATCTTGGAACAGTAGGCTCTGCCGTTCAGAACGTCAATTTTTTCAAACGGCGTGAGTTTGACATATTCAAGGCATATGCACCTTATATTACTTACTCACATACGCCTGAGAACATGCCTTTCTTCAATACCAAGGCTCCTTATACGGAGTTGGCCTATTGGGGTACGATATTCGCTTTCAAGGACAAGGAGGAGACCAATGTCCGTTTCATGCATACGCAGAATATAACCCCTGCGTGGAATCTGGCCGTACTGTTTCAAGGCTGGAAGGCGGCCGGAATACTGGATAAGGAGGCAACTTCCAACAATTCTCTGGAGATTACTACCAACTATCTGGGTAAGAGATATGTGATGAATGCGGGATTCATACATCACAATATAAACAGGGAGGAGAACGGAGGAATACAGGATTCCTATATGGTGAGGGATACTACGGTCGATGCCAAGACTATAGCGGTTAATCTGCAGAATGCCAGGAACAAGTTGTCAAGAAATACATTTTTCATAAACCACTCATACGATATCCTTCTCGAGTCAGATCTGGCCAGGATGAGAAAGGTTATGGATAAGGATTCGGTATTTACCTCCACGGTCGATTCGTTGATTAAAGTGAGGATGGCGGCTTACGAGAGGTCTGTGGATGCCGCGGTTGCAGCAGTAAAGGCGAAGGCAGAGGCGGAGGCCAGGGCTGCGGACAGTCTTGCCGCTTTGGCGGATTCGACTGCCGCGATGCAGATGGACTCGCTCGGCACTGCATTGGATTCAACCGGAATGGTGCTGGACTCAGCCGGTATATCGTTGGACTCGGCAGGTGTCATGATTGACTCAGCGGGGAGTGTCTTGGACACCGTGGTGACAGTTGATTCTCTGCTGTCTGCTCCCGGGACAGATTCGTTGTCCTCGGTAAGTAAGTATGCGTCTCCGGAGGACTCGATAGCGGCTGTGAGGGCAGATTCTATCGCGACGGCCGTGGCGGACTCGCTGCTGAGGGCTTCTATCATGGACACTCTCCGTCCGCCCACTGAGGACGAGATAATAGCGTCGTTGGCGGACTCACTGCTTTTCGGCCAGGCCGGCAACAGTCCGAGACTGACAGTGGGGCATATAGGCGAGGTCTCCAGGTTCTACAGATTCTATACGGATGAGATAACCGACGAGGTCGGCCGGAATTTCTACAACAATATGTTCTACCTCAATCCCACTACCTCGGCAGATTCCATGAGGATGTTTACTGTAGAGAATAAGTTGTTCTTCAGGCTGCAGCCGTGGAAACGGGACGCCATAGTATCTGAGATATCGGGCGGTGTGGGATATCAGTGGAACAGCATCTATGCTTTCCGTCCCGATATGTTCCTGACAGGCAACAGCAATATCAACCAGCACAACATGTATCTGTATGCCGGCGCGTCTGGAGAGTACAAGAAATATCTGAACTGGGGCGCAACGGCGCAGTACAGTTTTCTGGGTTACTATCAGAATGACTTCAATGTGGACGCTCATGTGGGTGTGTCGTTCTATCCGTTCAAGGACAAGTCAGAGCCTATAACCCTCAATGGCCGTTTCAGTACCTCGCTAAAGGAGCCTGACTGGTTCTCCCAGCACTACTATTCCAATCATTACATATGGGACAATGATTTCGGCAAGACCTCCACGACCAAGGTGGAGGCATCTCTGGATATTCCCAAGTGGGATATGGAGGCTTATTTCGGATATGCGCTGGTTAACAACTACCTGTACAATGATACTCTGGGTATTGCCCGTCAGAATACCGGCCTGATCAACGTGATGAGTGCCTACTTGAGGAAAGACTTCAAGATATGGTGGTTCCATCTGGACAATCAGATACTTTTCCAGTACTCCTCGGACATGAGCACGCTGCCGTTGCCGATGTTGACATTTCATCTGAGATACTATATTGAGATGGAGGCGGTAAAAAATGTGCTTACGGTCCAGCTCGGTGCTGACGCGCGGATGAATACGCCCTATTATGCTCCGGCCTACAATCCGGCCTTGGGTACTTTCCAGCTACAGACCAGGGAGCAGATAGGATACAACCCGTATATCGACATCTTCCTGAATCTGCAGTGGAAGCGGGTCAATATATTCCTAAAGGTAATCAACGTCGGCGAGGGATGGCCTACCGGGGCATCGAGCTTCTCGGCATATCATTACATAAGGCCTTCTCTCGGTTTCAAGTTCGGTATCCACTGGCCTTTCTATATTGAATAATACGGCTGCGCATGAGAACAGTCCGTATAATAGGAGTACTGTTGGGAATTTTCATACTGGGAAATATTCTCAGGCTTTGGGAAGGTCCCCGCAGCGGAACAGGCTCTTTGGACATTCCTCATGACAGGGACTCACTGACAGCTTATATCGGCATCAAAAGCGGAATGTATACGACCAGGGGGTTCCTGACAGGCTTCCAGTATACACTTCTGACCGGATTCGCAGATAGTCTTGACTGCAGGATGGGTATAGTAGGTACGAGCCGCCACCAGAGCTGCTGGTCCATGCTTTCGGACGGCCAGGTGGACATAGTGGCGGTACATGTTTCTGACTCGATACCGGAGAAGCATGCCGGAGTGGTGAGCCTAAGCATGCCGTTCCGGGATTACGCCTGGGCTGTAAGGCGGGAGGACCAGGCCCTTTTGCATCAGGTTAACATGTGGCTCGGACTGGTGACTAGGGGAGAGAAGTTCGCGGATATGGTGTGCAGGTTTTTCCGCTCATATGATCTTTCTCCGTATATTAAGAATGGAACGAAGACAGACCGCATATCTCCTTACGATGAGATAATAAGGCGACAGAGCCGTCTGCTCGGCTGGGACTGGCGGCTGTTGTCTGCGGTGATATTCAAGGAATCCCGTTTTTCAATGGGGGCCAGGTCACGGCGCGGAGCAGTGGGCCTGATGCAGGTAAAGCCATCGACTGCTGCCGTATACGGGATATCAGATCTTTTCAGTCCTGAGGAGAATATCAAGGCCGGCACTATGTTCCTGCAGCAGATACAGAAGCGTTATATTGCAATGGGCTTTGACTCGGTCAATGTGGTGAAATTCACTTTGGCGGCTTACAATGCGGGGGAGAGCCGCATAGAGGACTGCATCAACTTCACTCTGGATCAGGGAGGGAATTTCACTGACTGGGAAGCGGTTGCCAGGACTATTCCGCAGATGGCGGATCCTGAGTACTACAAGGACGCGGAGTACCTGCGGCACGGTAAGTTCAATGGCAGTGAGACGATCAGTTATGTCAAGGACGTTCTCTCCAAATATGAGGAATATCTGTCGGTGATAGAGTAGAAGGGTCTACATGTTCTCCATGGGAGTGGGTGCCGTTACCGTGACCGGTTCTTTGCGGGTGGGGTGTATAAATGTTATCTGTCTGGCGTGCAGGCTTATACTGCCGTCAGGGTTGGAGCGGCGGGCTCCGTACTTCAAGTCGCCCTTTATGGGACATCCTATCGAGGAGAGTTGGCAGCGTATCTGATGGTGTCGTCCGGTCAGCAGTTGCACTTCTACAAGAAAATAGTTTTTTGTGGGTCTGAGCAGACGGTAGCGCAATATGGCTTCTTTAGCACCTGGCCTGGGTTCAGGCCAGGAGTATGCTTTGTTCTGCTTTTCGTTGCGGGTGAGCCAGGAACGTATCTCGCCCTGAGAAGGTTCCGGCGCCTTCTCCACCAGAGCCCAGTATATTTTTCCTGCGCCACCATCCCTGAATGCCCCTGAGAGTCTTTCCAGGGCCTTTGATGTCTTGGCCATGATGACTGCTCCACTTACGGGCCGGTCCAGACGGTGGGGTACTCCCATGAATACTCTTCCCGGCTTGTGGTCTCTGGCAGCGATGAATGCTTTCAGTTTCTCGGGCAGTGGCTCGTCTCCTGTCCTGTCCCCCTGTGTTATCTCTCCAGCTCGCTTGTTGAAGACAAGCACGTGATTGTCTTCATACAGTATGCGGGAGCAGATGTCTTCGTATTCCTTTTGGGAGACAGCTCTGTATGCCGTATCAGTACTGCTCGCTGTCATTGGGGAAATCACAGGATTTGACATCCTCTATATACTGGCGGAATGCATTGAGACTGACATCGTGCAGGTCTGCGTAGCGGCGCAGGAACCTGGGAGAGAACTTGGTGGTCAGCCCGAGCATGTCGTGCATCACGAGCACCTGTCCGTCCACGTATTTGCCCGCGCCTATGCCTATTACCGGTATCTTCAGGGTCTCTGCCACTTTCTTGCCCAGAGCCGCCGGTATCTTTTCCAGTACCAGCGCGAAGCATCCCGCGTCTTCAAGGGCGATGGCGTCCTGCAGCAGCTTGGCCGCCTCGGCCTCTTCCTTGGCCCTTACAGCGTATGTGCCGAACTTGTGAATCGACTGGGGAGTCAGTCCCAGATGTCCCATGACGGGAATGCCGGAGGAGAGGATGCGCTCGACTGACTCGAGGATCTCCATGCCTCCCTCTATCTTCACCGCGTCGGCCTCCGACTCCTTCATGATGCGTATCGCGTTGCTGACGGCCATCTTGGAGTTGCCCTGATATGAGCCGAAGGGCATATCCACCACTACCAGAGGATTTTTCACTGCCCTCATGACACTTTGGGCGTGGTAGATCATCTGGTCTATGGTGATGGGAAGGGTGGTCTCGTGGCCGGCCATCACGTTGGCGGCCGAGTCTCCTACGAGGATGATGTCAATGCCGGCCTCGTCCAGGATTCGGGCCGAAGTGTAGTCGTATGCCGTGAGCATGGCGATCTTCTCGCCGCTCTGCTTCATCTCCAATAGTCTGTGGGTCGTCATGACCCTTACATTGCCTTCTGTGGACATGTCTTTGCCTGTTTTGTGGTTTGATATTTGGACCTGCAAAGGAAGACAATAATTATCACAATTCCAATATGACATGTTGTCAGTTCCGCTCATTTGGCACAATCTTCGTTGAGGAGAGTTACGGCCGCTTGAAAATCAGGCGGCGTCAATTGTAGAAAAAAATTAAAAAATATAGAATTATGGGAAAGATTATTGGAATAGACCTTGGAACCACCAATTCCTGCGTAGCAGTGATGGAAGGTAACGAACCCGCTGTCATCATCAACAGCGAGGGCAAGAGGACCACACCTTCGGTAGTGGCCTTCACCGACAACGGTGAGAGAAAGATAGGAGACCCTGCTAAGAGGCAGGCCATCACCAATCCTTACAAGACCATTTTCTCTATCAAGAGATTTATGGGTGAGCCTTATGACAGAGTGCAGAATGAGATATCCCGTGTGCCTTATAAAGTGGTGCGTGGTGACAACGGTACGGCACGTGTCGACATTGACGGCCGTCTCTACTCTCCTCAGGAGATTTCGGCGATGATTCTTCAGAAAATGAAGAAGACCGCAGAGGACTATCTGGGACAGGAGGTTTCAGAGGCAGTGATTACAGTGCCCGCATACTTCAGCGATTCTCAGAGGCAGGCTACCAAAGAGGCCGGTGAGATCGCAGGTCTGAAAGTAAAGCGTATCATCAACGAGCCTACCGCAGCAGCTCTGGCTTACGGTATGGACAAGAAGAAGAACGATATGAAAGTCGCCGTATATGACCTTGGAGGCGGTACATTCGATATCTCCATCCTGGAGCTCGGAGACGGTGTGTTCGAGGTCAAGTCCACCAACGGTGATACTCATCTCGGTGGTGATGACTTTGACCACAGGATCATCGACTGGATGGCCACTGAGTTCATGAATGACAATCCTGGGGTGGATCTGAGGAAGGATCCAATGGCTCTGCAGAGACTGAAAGAGGCGGCTGAAAAGGCCAAGATAGAGCTCTCAAGCCAGACATCTACGGAGATCAACCTCCCTTATATCATGCCTGTGGACGGTGTGCCTAAACATCTGGTAAGGACGCTGACCCGTGCCAAATTCGAGCAGCTCTGCGATGACCTGATCCAGAGGACTATAGAGCCGTGCCGTAAGGCTGTGGCTGATGCCGGTCTGAAGGTGTCCGACATAGATGAGGTACTGCTCGTCGGCGGTTCGACCCGTATCCCCGCCATTCAGCAGATTGTCGAGAAGTTCTTCGGAAAGGCTCCCAATAAGGGTGTCAATCCGGATGAGGTAGTGGCCGTCGGAGCTGCCATACAGGGCGGTGTCCTCGCTGGTGACGTGAAGGATGTCCTCCTGCTGGATGTCACCCCTCTGTCCCTCGGTATCGAGACACTCGGCGGTGTGATGACCAAGCTGATCGAGGCCAACACCACCATACCTACCCGCAAGTCGGAGGTGTTCTCCACTGCGGCTGACAACCAGCCTTCCGTAGAGATTCACGTCTTGCAGGGCGAGCGTTCCATGGCCCGCGACAACAAGACCATCGGACGTTTCCATCTCGACGGCATCACCCCGGCTCCCCGTGGCATTCCTCAGATTGAGGTGACATTCGATATCGATGCCAATGGTATCCTGAATGTGTCTGCCAAGGACAAGGCTACCGGCAAGGAGCAGAAGATACGTATTGAGGCCTCTTCAGGACTGAGCGAGGACGAGATCAAGAGAATGCGTGACGAGGCCAAGGCCAACGAGGCTGCCGACAAGGCCGAGCGCGAGAAGATAGACAAGATCAACGGTGCCGATGCCCTTATCTTCCAGAGTGAGAAGAACCTCAAGGAATATGGTGACAAGATACCGGCAGACAAGAAGGGTGCTATAGAAAATGCTCTCGGTCAGCTTCGTGAGGCTCACAAGTCGCAGAACATATCTGATATAGACCGTGCTACCGAGGCCCTGAACAACGCATGGCACGCAGCTTCCGAAGATATGGCCCGCGCCGCTCAGGCAGGTCCTTCAGCCGGTGCTGGCAGTCAGGCCGGCAGCCAGACAAGCGGTGGAGCATCCTCCAACAGCGGCTCAGACTCCGGTGACGACAACGTCAAGGATGTGGACTATGAGGAAGTGAAATAATTATCGAGATTTTCTTACTTATATAGTTTATTGATTAGTGTTGAAAGGGGCTGTGTCAAAACGCGTGTTTTGATGCGGCCCCTTTAATATTATACATGCGCTCTTCCTGGCCTGAAAAAACAGGGCGAAAAGATCGGCTGTAATTTATCATGGTTTTATAATCAGTAATATACAAAAACAAGGTGCTGCACGTCATGCAGTTGTGATCCATTAACCGCTTATATATGGCGTTCTGATTGTGATGACAGTCAGACCTATAGCCTGTTTTGGTAGAGTTCTGTCAGGAGACGCTGGTACTGATTCTCCAGGGAGAGATAGGAGGACAGACTGTTGTAGACGTTGTCCGCTTCGACATAATAATCTATAATGGACAGCTGTCCTTCCAGAACAGCTGTCTTAAGCGCATCGAGTGTGCCGTGCATCAAGGGTACGTCATAGGCGTCGACAGCTGTGCGTATTTGCTGTATCTCGTTGTACTTGGATATCAGTTGTGTCTCGGCCTGCATTCTGGCATTCTCCAGTTCACTTTGGGCGGCGGTGTGCCGGGCTTCCGCAGCCTTGGTCTTATTGCGTGAGGAGAAAATGGGCAGTGACGCTCCTACCAGAAAGCCGTGGCTGGCCTCGGTCATTGCGGTATTGCGCCGGTAGCCGACTTCAAACTTGGGGAGCCAGTTCTGCCTGTTGACCTTGATCTCCTGGGCTGCGGCGTCTACGGATGCTTCAGCGGACAGAATGGCTGCGTCAGTGGACATGAACTCAGAGTAGAAGTCATCGTAATTTATTATTTCCATGGTTGCCGGATATTCCGCCAAAGTCAGTTCTACCGGAACATTGCCGTTCAGAGCCCGCAGTGACTGGAGCGTGTTCTGGCGCGAGGCCTCGTTCTGGGCAGCGAGGGTATGTACGTTCATCCTCTCCATTTTCACTTTGTTGACCTCAATTATATTGGCGCCACCCTCATTGAAACGTTTTTCCATGAGTGACAGAAGCTCGTCCGCGTTGGACAGACGGGTGTCCAGAAGCTCTTTTTCCTGATTGAGCCGTATCAGGTCCAGGCACAGCAATTTGGCCTGCAGCAGTATGTCCCTGCGCTGCAGTGCGTACTGCATGTCAAGAGCCTCGCTTTGCAGTTTGCCGGACTTACTTCTGGAGACGTACTGCGAGGGGAAATCAAAACCCATGGACACTACCAGCTCGGAGCTGGATACTCCGTCGTAGCCGCGGCTGAAGAAGGGGCTGTAGGACACGGAGATGTCCTGCTGGAGGTTGTTCTGGGACTGGATCTCGAGCCGCGATGCCTCATTGTTCTGCTGCAGGGTGCGGAGCTCGAGATTGTTTCTCTCTACTGCGGCCAGAACCGAGTCTATGCTCTCCGTGCTCTGGGCGCGGAGGCTGCAGGAGGCGGACAGGAGAAGGGCTGCGGCGCTCAGAAAAGGAAGTGTATTGTAAAATATTTTCATAAGGAATATCGGATTAGTTTTCAGCATGTTCAATGTTTTCTGCCTTGCGCTCGCGGCGGTGCATCCAGTCGTATACTATGGGCACGATGAAGGCGTTGAGGAAGGTGGATGTGAGTAGTCCTCCGAGGATGACCTTGGCCATGGGGCTTTGGATCTCGTTGCCCGGGAGGTCGCCGTTGAGAGCCAGGGGAATCATGGCGAGAGCCGAGGAGAGGGCCGTCATCAGAATCGGGTTGAGACGGTCCAGGGAACCGCGGAGGATGCACTCGCGGACGGAGAGATGCTCCTCGGTATGCAGGTGGTTGTAGCGGTTTATCAGCAGCATGCCGTTGCGGGTCGCGATGCCGAAGAGGGCGATGAAGCCGATGATGGCCGGGATGCTGAGCTCGCCCGAAGTGACAATCAGGGCAAATACGCCTCCAATCAGGGCCAGCGGCAGGTTGAGCAGTACGATTCCACTCTGGCGGGCGTTCTTGAACTCCATGTACAGCAGCAGGAAGATGACCACGATGCTCATCAGGGAGGTGAGCAGGAGGGTCCGGCTGGCGGCCTGCTCGCTCTCGAACTGTCCGCCGTATTCGATGTGGTATCCTTCCGGCAGTACGATCTCGGCATCCACTATGTCCTGTATGTCATTGACCACACTGCGCAGGTCCCGTCCCCGCGTGTTGGCCGAGATGACCACCTTGCGCTTGACGTTCTCGCGGTTGATGGTGTTGGGGCCCATGGAGGACTTCACGTCAGCCACATAGGAGAGGGGTATCTTGTTTCCGTTCGCGTCGTCTATCATCAGGTCGCGGATATGCTCCATGCTGCCTCTATTGTCCTCCGAGGCGCGTACCACGAGGTTGAAGGTCTTGCCCTCCTCGTAGACCTGTGAGACTGTCTCGCCGGCCATGTTGACTGTCACGAACTCGGCGAAGGCCGGGAGGGAGATGCCGTAGCGGGCGAGCATGTCGCGCTTGGGGGTGATCTTGAGTTCGGGACGCTCGATCTGCTGCTCCACGTTGAGGTCGGCGATGCCCTCGACTCCGCTGATGGCGCTCTTGATCCGGTTGCCTATGACGAACATCTCGTTGAGGTTGTCCCCGAAGAGCTTGATGGCGATGCTGGCCTGGGTACCGCTCAGCATCGCGTCTATGCGGTGGCTGATGGGCTGGCCTATCTCGATGTTGGCTCCGCTGATGGTGGAGAGTTTCTCTCGTACTTCATCCAACAGTTCCGCGTGGGAACGGTCTTTCAGTACGAACGGCGCCTCGATCTCTGAAACGTTGACACCCAGTGCGTGCTCGTCCAGCTCGGCGCGTCCGGTCTTGCGGGCTACGGTCTGGATTTCGGGAATGGTCAGCAGCAGCTCTTCGGCCCTTCGTCCGATGCGGTCGGATTCCTCCAGGGAGATACCGGGCAGGGAGCTGACGTTAATCGTGAACGAGCCTTCGTTGAACGGCGGCAGGAAGCTGTGTCCGAGGGTGAAGAACAGGCCGAGAGCCGCTGCGAACAGGGCCAGGGTGGAGCCTCCTACTATTGCCTTGTGGTTCAGGGCCCAGTTCAGGCCGTTACGGTAATGCTTTTTCAGCCATGCGGCCACAAAAGCCTCCTTGGGCACCTTGGTGCTGTTCTTTTTCCCGCCCAGGAGGTAGGAACAGAGCACGGGGGTCAGGGTAAGGGCCACGATAGTCGAGGCGAACAGGGCCACGATGAAGGATACCCCGAGGGGAATGAGCATCCTGCCCTCCATGCCGCTGAGAAAGAAGAGTGGCACGAAGCTGACAACAATGATCAGTGTGGAGTTGAGAATCGGCATACGTACCTCCTTGGAGGCGTTGAATACCACATCCACTACTGGAAGACGCTTGTCGGGCGGTAAAGCCCGGTTCTCTCTCAGGTGCTTCCATACGTTCTCCACGTCCACTATAGCATCGTCCACCAGTGAGCCTATCGCGATGGCCATGCCTCCGAGGCTCATGGTGTTGAGACTCAGCCCGAATGCGTCCAGCACGAGTATCGTCACCAGCAGGGACAGCGGCAGGGTGATCAGGGATATGACGGTGGTTCGGACATTGGCCAGAAAGACGAAGAGCACGATGACCACGAAGATGGCACCCTCGTAGAGGGACCTCTTGACGTTGTTTATGGAGTTCTCGATAAATGTGCTCTGGCGGAAGATGTCGGTGGACACGTGTACGTCGGCGGGCAGGTTCTTCTGCAGGTCGGCTATGGCCGCGTCCAGTCTCTCGGTCAGCTCTATGGTGCCGGTGTTGGGCTGCTTGGTGACGGTCAGCAACACGGCGGGTTTGCCCCTTTCGGAAGCCAGGCCCAGCTTGGGCTGCTGGGCGCCGATACGCACGTCGGCCACGTCCTCAAGAGTTACAGGCAGCCCGCTATCAGTGGTCTTGATGACCGATGCGGCCATCTCCTGTACGTCCTGTGTGGAGACCACTCCGCGCACGATATACTCATTGCCGTACTCATAGATGACTCCTCCGTTGGTGTTCTGGTTCATGCCGCGGGTCACCTCCATAATTTCTCCGAGGGTGACTCCGTAGTGCTTCATCTTTTCGGGATGGATCAGTACCTGATACTCCTTGATGTCGCCTCCGAGCACAGCCACCTGGGCCACGCCTCCGGTGGACAGCAGTCTGGGACGGAAAGTCCAGTCTGCGATGGTCCTCAGGTCCAGCATCGAGGTGCTGTCTGCCGTCAGACCTATGATCATCAGCTCTCCGAGGATGGAGGACTGGGGACCCAGGGTCGGGTTGCCGGCGGTCTCCGGCAGGTCCTCGGCGGCCGCAGCCAGTTTCTCAGATACGATCTGGCGGGCCAGATAGATGTCCGTGCCCCAGTCAAACTCAACCCACACTACGGAGAATCCGGTGGTGGATGAGCTGCGGACCCTGCGTACTCCGGTGGAGCCGTTTACGGCAGTCTCGATAGGAAAGGTCACGAGCTGCTCTACCTCTTCGGCAGCCATTCCGTTGGCCTCGGTCATCACAACGACGGTAGGGGCGTTGAGGTCTGGGAATACGTCTATCTCCGCGTTGAATGTCCGGTACAGTCCGGCTGCGAACAGCAGTACCGCCGCCACGAGTATCAGCAGACGGTTCTGTAGTGAGAAATGTATTATCTTGTTGAGCATTACGGTATTCGATTAATGATTGTGGGTATGGGCGGGAATTGCGTTGCTGGCGGATGCGAGTTTTACGTGGATGGCTCCGTGGGTGACGACAGTCTCACCCCCGTGCAGGCCGGTGAGTATCTCGTAGCGGTGGCCGTCGGTGGCTCCCAGGGTCACCTCCTGCTTTCTGTAACAGGTCGGATCCAACTGTATGTATACGAAATGGTGTCCCTGTTCCTCAGTGACGGCCTCTACGGGAAGGCTTATGACTCCGCCCCGCTCGTCAGAAAGCAGCCATATCCGGGCGTATGCGCCTGCGAGTATGTCCTCGGAGGCGTTGATGGAGAAGGTTACGGGAATGTATGCGTTGGTCTCGTCAGTGGAGCGGCCGTAGCCGAGCAGACGGCCGTTAAGACCGGCGGTGCTGTAGACTTTGTCGGAGTAAGAAAGTCTGAAGTTGGCGGCGTTTACTCCAGGCAGGCGGTCAAGATATCTTTCAGACACGTCAGCCTTGAGGTACATGCCGTTGCCGGAGAGGACAGATGCCAGGGGAGTTCCTACAGACACGTAGTCTCCTTCCTTAACCAGGCACGATTCCACGTATCCGTTGACAGGAGACTTTACGACTGTCCCGTTGCCGTCCTTGTCGGCGGCCAGGGCCTCATAGGTAAGACGGGCTGTCTCGTATCGGCCTTTTGCCGCCTCGTATTCCTGACGGGAGACTATGTTGTCCTCTACCAGTTTGGATGCTCTCTCAAACTCTTTCTGAGCTGTCTCGTATGCTATGCGGGCTCTTTGTACCGGGTCTCCGTCCTGCAGGTGGCTGGATGATATGGAGAACATAGGCGTGCCTTCATTTACGCGGCTGCCCTCCACCAGCGGGGCAGAGAATGACACTACTCCGGGAACGTTGGCTACTATGGTGGACTCATTACCGGGTGCCGGCATTACACGGCCGCTCACTTCGAGTACACTCCTGAACTTGCCCGGTAAGACTGTCTCTGCCTTTACACCGGCTGCGGCTGCGCTCTCCTCACTGAGAATGATCTCGTCGGGAGAACCCTCGCCCTCTGCGTGGACATCGCCCTCGTGGCTGTGTCCGCTGTGGTCATGGCCGGCATGTGCCTCGTCGTGACTGTGAACGTGTCCTTCGTGGTCATGTCCTTCGTGACTATGGCCTTCGTGAATCTCCTCACTGTGTCCGTGAGCGTCTCCGGTGTTCTGTGAATTCTTGCATGAAGCGAGTGACCAGCATACGGCGATGCAGAGCACTCCTGAAAAAATAGCCTTTATTGTCCGTTTCATGTATGGAAAGTTATTGCAGTTGTTACGTTAAATTTACAAACTGCGCAAAAATACTTTCCACCTCATGCAACCCGGTTGCAAACTGGAATCAGCCGCCTATTCCCACTCGATAGTTGCAGGCGGTTTGGACGAGATGTCGTAGACGACGCGGTTTACCCCGCGGACTTTGTTGATGATGTCGTTGGAGACTTTCGCCAGGAAGTCGTAGGGGAGGTGTACCCAGTCGGCGGTCATGCCGTCGGTGGATACCACAGCCCTGAGGGCTATAGTGTATTCGTATGTGCGTTCGTCGCCCATGACGCCTACGCTGCGTACGGGAGGGAGGATGGTGCCGGCCTGCCAGATGCAGTCGTAGAGGGTCAGGAAGCCCTCGCCTGTCTCGGTGCCGCCCGTGGCCGCTGCTCCGGATGCGGGCTGCCAGCCTTCGGGAGCGGGGGTTGAGCGGAGGGCGTCGATGTAGATGGCGTCGGCGTTGCGCAGGATCTCCAGCTTCTCTCTGGTCACTTCACCGAGCACCCTGATACCGAGGCCGGGGCCGGGAAAGGGATGGCGGGAGATGAGGGAGTTCTTGATGCCGAGGGCGCGGCCTACGCGGCGTACTTCGTCCTTGAAAAGCGAGCGTAGGGGCTCGACTATTCTGAGGTTCATCTCCTCGGGCAGACCGCCCACATTGTGGTGGGACTTGATGGTCTGCGAGGGACCGTTGACCGACGTGGACTCAATCACATCGGGATATATGGTGCCCTGGGCGAGCCATGATGCATTCTCTATCTTGTGCGCCTCGGCGTCGAATACCTCGATGAAGGTACGGCCGATGGCCTTGCGCTTGGCCTCGGGGTCAGAGATGCCCTCGAGAGCCTTGAGGAAGAGTTCGGTAGCATCCACTCCACGGACGTTGAGCCCCATGTCCTGATAGGACGCAAGCACAGATTCGTATTCGTTCTTGCGCAGCAGGCCGTTGTTTACGAAGATGCAGTGGAGCTGCTGTCCTATAGCCTTGTTCAGAAGTACTGCCGCTACGGTGGAATCCACACCGCCGGAGAGTCCGAGGATTACATTGTCCTTGCCGATGGTCTCCCTTAGGGACCCGATGGAGCTTTCAATGAAAGAGGCCGGAGTCCAGTCGCCCCTGCATCCGCAGATGCGCATGGCGAAATTCTCCAGAATACGGGGGCCGTAGGTCGAATGGTAGACCTCCGGGTGGAACTGGACGCACCAGGTCTGCTCACCTTTTATATGATATGCGGCGTTTGCCACGTCGTCTGTAGAAGCGATGACTTCCGCACCTTCTGGCAGACGTGCAATGGTGTCGCCGTGGGACATCCATACTTGCGAGTCATCTGGAATCCCTTCAAACAGGGGGCATGAGCCCTTTATATGCATGATGGCGCGGCCGTATTCACGGGCGATGGAGGGATTGACCTCCCCGCCGTAGCGCTGGGCGATGAACTGCGCTCCGTAGCAGATGCACAGCATCGGGTATCGGCCCTTGATACCGGAAAGATCCGGCGAGGGAGCCTTGGGATCGCGGACGGACCAGGGGCTGCCCGAGAGGACCACTCCGCGTACGCTCTCGTCGAGTGCGGGTATCTTGTTGAAGGGATGGATTTCGCAGTAGACGTTCAGTTCCCTGAGCCTGCGGCCTATAAGCTGGGTAACCTGGGAACCGAAGTCGAGGATGATTATTTTCTCCGTCATATCGTGGGATGATGTTAATTTTTAATGTCAGGGTGCAAATTTAAGTAAATTGAATTAATTTTGCGCCTCGATTATGCAAAACATCAGAAATATAGCGATTATAGCCCATGTCGACCACGGTAAGACCACCCTGGTGGACAGAATGATCTATCAGGCGAAGCTTGTCAGGGAGGATGGCAGGCACGGGGGCGACCTGATATTGGACAACAACGACCTGGAGCGGGAGAGAGGTATAACCATCCTCGCAAAGAATGTGTCGGTGCCTTACAAAGGTGTCAAAATCAACATTATCGACACTCCAGGCCACGCCGATTTCGGAGGCGAGGTCGAGCGTGTGCTCAATATGGCGGATGGAGTGCTGCTGCTGGTGGATGCCTTCGAGGGCACCATGCCGCAGACCCGTTTCGTGCTGCAGAAAGCCATAGAGATGGGCAAGAAGCCTATCGTGGTGATAAATAAGGTGGATAAGCCGAACTGCCGGCCGGATGAGGTCAATGAGCAGGTCTTCGACCTGATGTTCTCGCTCAACGCTACCGAGGAGCAGCTGGACTTCAAGACAGTCTACGGCAGCGCCAAGCAGGGATGGATGTCCCTTGACTGGCGCAAGCCGACCAATGACATAATCCCTCTGCTGGATACCATAGTGGCCGAGATACCTGCTCCCAAGTATGTGGAGGGTACTCCTCAGATGCTGATATCGTCCCTGGAGTATTCGCCCTATGTAGGCCGTATCGCTGTGGGAAGGGTGAGCCGTGGGAGCCTGACCGCCGGGATGCAGATATCTCTCTGCAAGAAGGACGGAACGGTGGAGAAACAGAAGATAAAGGACCTGATGGTGTTTCAGGGACTTGAAAAGAAGAGCGCGGAGAAGGTGGAGTGCGGGGACATCTGTGCTGTGGTCGGCATCGAGGATTTCGAGATAGGAGACACCATAGCGGATTACGAGACTCCGGAGGCTCTGCCGCCCATTACCGTGGACGAACCGACGATGAGCATGCTTTTTACGATAAACGACTCTCCGTTTTTCGGTAAGGACGGCAAATATGTGACGTCAAGACATCTGAAGGAGCGTCTGGAGCATGAGCTGGAGAAGAACCTTGCCCTGCGTGTAAAGCCGGGACTCAGCGCTGACTCCTTTATAGTATATGGACGAGGCGTGCTGCATCTGTCGATCCTGATTGAGACAATGCGCCGTGAGGGCTTTGAGCTTCAGGTCGGGCAGCCCAAGGTGATAGACAAGAATATAGGCGGAGTGCGCTGCGAGCCCATAGAGCTGCTGACTATTGACCTGCCCGAGGACATGGTCGGCAAGGCTATTGAGATGTCAACCCGCCGCAAGGCGTCCCTGACCCACATGGAGACCAGGGGAGACAGGGCGCATCTGGAGTTCGACATTCCGTCCAGAGGTCTGATAGGTCTGAGAAGCAATCTGATGACGGCAACTCAGGGAGAGGCTGTGGTGGCGCACCGCTTCAAGGGCTATGAGCCGTACAAGGGCGAGATTGAGAAACGAAACAACGGCTCGTTGGTGTCGCTAGAGACAGGCCTTTCGGTGGCATACGCCATGGACAAGCTGCAGGACAGAGGGCGTTTCTTCATCGATCCGGGCGAGGAGATATATGCCGGTCAGGTGGTCGGCGAGCATACCAGGGCGAGCGACCTGGCAATCAATATCTGCAAGACCAAGAAGCTGACCAATATGAGAGCCTCGGGGTCAGACGAAAAGGTGATGCTGCCGCCTCCGGTCAAGTTCTCCCTCGAGGAGGCCCTGGAGTATATACAGGAGGATGAGCTGGTGGAGGTTACTCCTCACTATATGCGTCTGAGAAAGATTATTTTGGACGAAAATGAGAGAAAACGCAGAAAAAATCAAAACAGTTTCTGATTTTCTGAAAAAATTTATATCTTTGCCGCCCTTAATAATTTGGAAATGAATTGCAGGATAGAGATACGTGGGCTTTCATACGGAGAGCATCCGTTCCACTTCAAGGTGGATGGAAGTTTTTTCGAGGCATATGAGAACGACACTGTATCGGATGCGGATCTGGATGTCAGTGCGGTTGTGACCAAGGAGCATGGCCGGATGGCTCTGGACCTGAGCATCACAGGCAATGTGACTGTCAAATGTGACAGATGCCTTGCCGACCTGACAGTTCCTGTGGACATACAGGTGCCCTTTTCAGTGATGTTCTCTTCATATGCGGCAGACGCTGATGAGGACGGGGCTGACGAGGTGATACTGTTGGACAGCAGTTCGACCGACATTGACCTGAGTCAGATTATTTATGACTATGTCAATCTCAGTCTTCCGATTAAGAAGGTGCATCCCGACGGTCAGTGCGACCCCGTGATGATGGAAAAGTTGAAGGATATTTTAAAAACAGAATAATATTAAAATTAGAATAAGATGGCACATCCCAAACACAAACTTTCAAAGCAGCGCAGGGACAAACGCAGAACACATGACAAACTGACTCTCCCCGCACTTTCAACATGCTCCAACTGCGGAGCTACCGTACTGTATCACCGCGTATGCCCTGAATGTGGCTATTACCGTGGTCGTCTGATGGTTCAGAAGAACGTAGAGTAGTCAGATAGGTTTTGGCCCCATAGTTCAAGGGATAGAATGGAAGTTTCCTAAACTTTAGATACAGGTTCGAGTCCTGTTGGGGCTACAGTTCAAGCTGTTTCCGTTTCGGGAACGGCTTTTTTATTTGTGGTTGCGAGGGTGGAATGTGAGGATGCTCACTTGCGGGAGTCGATGTGGGTGTATATCTCGGTGGTGATTATGCTCTCGTGTCCGAGCATCTGTTGGACGGCACGGAGGTCGGCTCCGTTCTCGACCAGATGTGTGGCGAAGGAGTGGCGGAAGGTGTGGGGAGATATCTCCTTGGTGATGCCGGCCTTTTCGCATTGGCTTTTGATCATCAGGAATATCATCTGGCGGCTCAGTTTACCGCCGCGCCGGTTCAGGAAAAGGATGTCCTCGGCTTTTTTTGACACGTATGCGCGTCTTGTCTGCGAGAGATACTGCTGGACGGCCTGCATTGCCGGCTCTCCTATGGGCACAAGTCTCTGTTTGTCCCCTTTACCTATTACCCGTATGAAAGATTCGTCGAAAAACAGGTCGGAGATGCGTAGGGATATCAGTTCGCTGACTCTCAGTCCGCAGGAGTAGAGGACCTCCAGTATGGCCCGGTTACGCTGACCTTCTGGTTCGGACAGGTCTACCGAATTCATTATCCGGTCAATCTCCTCTACAGACAGGACCACCGGTATGTGCCGGGATATCTTGGGCGGATCGATGGTGTCAGCCGGGTTGACCTGTATCCGGCCTTCTATCTCCATGAATCCGAAGAAACTTTTCAGGGCACTTATCAGTCTGGACTGACTTCTCTTGGAGATGGCGGCGGCCTGCTGCGCTATGAATGCGCTCAGGTCCTCTCCCGAGAGTTCTTCAGGGGACTTGTCCTTGTATGTGCCGGCTAGTTTGGCAAGATCGGAAAGGTATGAGGAAACGGAGTTTACCGACAGTGCCCGTTCGATGACCAGGTATGAGCGATAGTCGGAAAGTATGTCTTTCCAGGAGGTCATTTCTGCTGCCTTGAGAGTTCGGGGTAAGACTCGCACCATTGTGTCAGCGGACATTCTCCGCATCTTGGATTGCGTGCCGTGCAGGTGTACCGTCCGTGGAGTATCAGCCAGTGGTGGGATATTGCCCGTTGCTCTACCGGTATGTGGCTTTCCAGGTCGGCCTCGACCTTTTCCGGGGTTTTCCCATGTGACAGGCCGAGGCGGTTGGATACTCTCAGCACGTGTGTGTCTACTGCGATTACCGGCTTGTCGTAGAGGATGGATGCCACGACATTGGCGGTCTTGCGTCCCACTCCAGGCAGGCTCATCAGGCTGTCAATGTCGGACGGAATCACCGATTGGAAGTCGCTGACCAGCTTGCGGGCCATGTCTATCAGGTGACGGGCCTTGCTGTTGGGGTATGAGACTGACCGGATAATGCTCAGGAGATCGTCAAAGGCAGCCCCGGCAAGCGATTCCGGGTCGGGAAACCGCTTGAACAAGGCGGGAGTGACCATATTGACCCGCTTGTCCGTACACTGGGCCGAGAGGACCACGGAGACTATGAGCTCGTAGCCGTTCTTGAAGTGCAGCTCGGACTGTACGGCCGGCCGGTTGTCTGCGAACCAGTTCAGAATGGCGTTGTAGCGCTGGTTTAGTGTGAGTGCGGATGACATCTTCTTGAAGATACTAAATAAATTCGGACAGGTCCAGCTGCTCTTCGGACTCCTCATGTATTTCGGTGCAAGATAGTTTGTCGCACAGGAAAGTCCTGGCCGGATATTTCTGGAACAGGCCCAGGTTGTGGGTCACCATTATGATTGTGGGGCTGTCCTCGCTGGAGTTGATTCTCATCATCAGGTTCATGATCTCCTCGGCGGTGTTGTTGTCCAGATTGTTCGTGGGCTCGTCCGCAAGGATGATCTCAGGATTGTTGATCAGGGCCCTGGCAATGGCTATTTTCTGTTTTTCGCCACCGGACTTGGCCGGCAGTTTATTGGCTTCATTTTCCATACCGACAGCTTTAAGCACGGTATGTATACGGTTCTCTATTACCTTACGGCCTTTCCATCCCGTGGCCCTCAGGACAAACTCCAGATTTTCGTATACTGTCCTGTTCATGAGGAGCATGTTTTCCTGAGGAATTATTCCGAATTTTCTCCGCAGATACGGAATCTGTCTCTTTTTGAGCTTTATCAGATCAAATTCACCGATAAAAGCCTTGCCGCGTTTTATCTCAGTTTCGTGTATCATGGAATTGACAAGGGTCGTCTTGCCGCTGCCTACCTCGCCAATGATGTAGACGAATTCCCCCTTTCCGATACTCATTGTCAGATCTGATATCACAAGTCTGCCGCCGTTGTTGTAGATGTCGGCGTGCTCAAAATATATTACAGGACGGTCTTTGTTTTCTTCCATAAGTGGTGGCTTAACCGTACAAATATATGCAAAATAATTGTTACATTTGCCCCAAATAGGTTAAAATGGTCTGTGAAAGATTTTTAGCGGTTCTTTTTGCCGCAGTGTTGTCTCTGCTGCCTATGGCGGCGGAGTCCGCCGGCCCGGACAGGACTGGCGTAGAACGGCGTTTGGAGAGGGTCAAGGAGCTCTTTGACAATGATATGTATGCGGCAGCAAGAGAAGAGATTGTTACCGTGATGTCGGAATGCTCTCTTTCAGAGGAGGATGAGTCTGCCTTGGCCTCATATGCCATAATATGCAGTATAAGGCTCGGAAGTCCCAATCTGGATGCGCTGATGGACGGGTACGAGTCAGAATACAGATATGCTCCGGAGTATATGGGCGTCAGACTTATGTATGCCGGATACTATTTTGACAAAGAAGACTACGCTGCCGCTTTTCAGATACTGGAGACAGTGGATTATTCTCTGCTTTCCAAAAAAGACAAGGAGCAGTATCTGTATCAGCGTTCATTCTGTCAGTTGACTCTGGGGCGTCTTGAGGATGCCGGAACAGGGTTCTCCCGCATACTAAAGGGCCGGAATACCAAATATACCGTTCCTTCTACTTACTATATGGGTTACCTTGCGTATTTAAACAAGGATTTCAGGAGGGCTGTGGAATGGTTCTCAAAGATAAGCAATGACGGGCATTTCAGAGTGTACTGTGCCTATTATACTCTGGAATCGGAGTTGATGTTGGAAAACTATGAGTATGTGGTGGAGCATGGTCCGACGGTGTCGGATGCAGTAGGGGAGGATATGAGACCTAGAGTGGCCAGGATGATATCGCAGGCTTATTACAAGACGGACAGACCTGAAGAGGCCCGGAAATGGTTTGAGAATTATTCTGCGTCAGTGGCGGACATAACCCGTAAGGACAATTATTATCTGGGAATAATCTCGTATTCCCTGCAGTCTTATTATGCTGCCGTGGATGCTTTCTCCAAGGTACTCTCCGGTGGTGAAGACTCTCTTTCGCAGAATGCCTGCATGCACATGGCCGGTTCATACCTGAGGCTGAAAAACAAGCACGAGGCGTTGAAATACTACAAGATGGCATCTGAGATGAGTTTTGACGGCTCTGTCAGGGAAGAGTCCTATTTCAATTATGCTAAACTGGCTTTTGATATCAATTCGGACATAACAGTCTTTCAGGATTATCTGGAGTTGTGGCCGGAGACTCAGAGGTCGGATGAAATATACTCTTACATAGCTGCATCCTATCTCCTCTCCAAGAAATACAAACCGGCCATAGACGCTCTGAACAATATCCGCAGGCTCACACCGGAGATGGACATGAACCTTCAGAAAGCAGCTTTCCTGAGGGGACTGGAACTATATGAGAGAGGGGCTTACAAGGGGGCGGATACTGATTTCAGAATAGCGCTCAGGCATTCGGCTTACAATCAGTCGCTGGCTATGCTTACCCGTTTCTGGCTTGCGGAGACATGTTATAGGGCCGGTAATGTGGACGAGGCTTCGGTTTTGTATGGGGAACTTTGTCAGAATACGCGCTTTACTGCCTCCAGAGAATATCCGTTGGCTCTTTTCGGCTTGGGATACTGTTATTATTCCAAAGGAGAGTATGATGCCGCCCTGGAGTGGTTCTATAAGTTTCTGGAGCATTATCACTCCGATATGGACCTCGTCATAGAGGCGCGGCTGAGGGTAGGGGACGCGTTGTTCATGAAGCATGAATATGCGAAGGCGGCAGCGGCGTACGAGGAGGTGTCGATGATGAATTATCAGCAGGCGACAGTGGTGTATGCGGCTTATCAGTGCGCGGTGTCCCATGGTCTGGCCCGTAATGTGGACAGGAAGATAAGCATGCTGGAGGGGATAGTGGACAGACATGATGATACGCCAGTGTATTCGAAGGCTGTATATGAGCTGGGACGTACATATGTGCAGGAGGGGATGGCGGACAAGGCTGAGCGGTGTTTCAAGTTCCTGCTCAATGATGTTGCGGATCCGCTGTATGAGAGCAGGGCTCTTCTGGAGCTGGGGATGCTGTGCTCCAATGCCGGGGATTATGGCGAGGCACTTGAATATCTCACGCGGATAGTGGAGGAGATGCCGTTGTCGGAGGATACGGAGAATGCTCTTGCCGCCATTGAGAGTATCTATATAATGTTGAATAAGCCTGATGAGTATTTCGCCTATCTGGACCGGATCGGCATGTCGGCGGTGAAGACTCCTGACGAGAAGGAACTGATGATATTCAATGCCGCTGAGCAGAAGTTCCTCGCAGGAGACTATGCTGCCGCTGAAAGCACTCTTAGAAACTTTGTCAGCCAGTATCCGGACGGTCAGAAGACACCTTTGGCCTGGTTCTATATCGGAGAATCCCTGAATGAGCTGGGCAGGAAGGAGGAGGCGGCGTCGGCTTATCTGGAGGTGATGGACAAGGGTGAGGGCTCTTTTGTGGAGATTTCCACGCTGCAGTATGCCCGGATATGTTATGGTATGGAAAGATATGCAAAGGCGGCCTCGGCATACGAGTCGTTGTACAGGATCGCCAGGCTTGACAACAACCGCATGGAGGCATTGCGCGGAGTGATGTCGTCATGTTTCATGGACGGTAAGTACAATGCCGCCATTGATGCGGCCTCAAAGGTGCTGGAGGTCCAGGGGCAGGATGGAGGAGACAGTGCGGAGGCGCAGTACATAATGGCCAAGTCGTATCTGATACTGGGGCGGCGTCAGGAGGCTTTGCCGCTGCTGAAGGCCTTGTCGGACAATGTGTTTACGGCTTATGGAGCGGAGGCGGCATATCTGCTGATACAGGATACCTACGATGCCGGAGAATTCGAGGAGGTGGAGAACATGGTCTATGCCCTGTCGGATTCGAAGACAGATCAGATGTACTGGCTGGCAAGGAGTTTCATAGTCCTGGGGGACTCCTTTGCAGAGCGGGAGGAATGGGCTCAGGCCCGCGCTACATTCCAGAGCATACTGGATGGATATGAGCCGGCGGACGCCAAGGACGATGTTCTGGACCGCGTGAATATGAGAATGGACAAACTAAACAATATAGAGGAATGAAGCTTCGTGTCTCAGTAGCATTAGTATTCCTGACAATGGCCGTCATGTTGCCGTCGCGCGCCCAGAACGGAATCAGTCAGGCTGTAGAGGTGGAGCGGGATTATGAGGGAGCGGTAATGGATGCCGTGAAATCCGCAGTGGACCCCGTCGTTGATGACTCTCTGCTGAATTTCAGGTTGAACTTCGACTATACAGCTTTCTACAGTCCGTACAGGAATCTGTATGATTTCACACCTATACCCGATGTCGGCCCCAAGGCGGAGGGAAAGGTCGTGTATCCTTGGCTGTACGCCAGAGTTGCCGCGGCATATCCATGGACGCCATCGGCCGATTTGTATATAACGCCGCGTTTCGGGGAGAGGTTCTCATTAGGAATGTACATCAATCATGATTCATACTGGGGCAAAGTGCCCAGGGCGGTGTTTTCAGGAAGTGCGGTGACTTATCCGGGCCAGAAGATGGCCGGTGACAGGATGAGGAACAGGGGCGGTCTTTTCATGGACTACCGCTGGGCAAAGGGGGAGGTGGGCCTGGATGCCTCGTATACAGGAAGCAGGTATGCTCTCGCACCTGTGCCGGAGTCTTCTGCCGGAACGGCGTATAATGTATTTGACCGTTTCAGGGCAGCCTTGACCGTGCGCTCCACCAATCCGGATCCAAGTTCGTTTTACTACATGGCTTCGCTCGGTTACCGCTATTTCAACAACCGTAGGGGAGTCGCTGAGCATCTGGCCGATGCGGATATTTCCTTAGGAGCGACGATTAAAGGGGAACACAGGCTTTATGTGACGTTTGGCGGTACATTCACCGGAGTTACAGTCGGCAGTACATTCCCCTCCAGGGGGGTGTGGAAGGTCTCCCCTGTGTACACCTGGGAGAGGGACAGGTGGAGAGTACGTGCAGGACTGACTTTCTCGTCCGTTTATGGTGACTGTGTCCGCAGGAATGGAAGCAGTTTCCTGATATATCCGGATGCCTCAGTGAGTTTCGAGGCGGCCCGTAATGTGCTGTGGCTGTATCTCAAAGCTTCCGGTGACAACAAACTGTATACGCGGTACGATCTTTTCTCCCTCAATCCGTGGATGGAGGACAGCGGACGTGCATATCAGTCGGCTGTTCCCGTCTCCGCTGAGTTCGGATTGAACGGGTTGGTCATGGACCGTTTTTCCTACAGTCTGGGGATAAATTATACTATGCTCAGCAACAGCCTCTCGTTTATGGCACTGTCCTACAGTGGGGCTTGGTATCAGATGGTGCATTGGGCCGATTCGCACGTGCTCGGGATTACGGGTATGCTCAAGTGGCAGTCCCCGTCTTTCCTGGCAAAGGCTGAGCTTAACTACCGCGGTTTCTCGAACCCTGACGCAGCTCTGATGACGCCTGCGTTCGATGTGGATGCCGTGTTGGAGTACAATCTCCGGCACAGGCTCTTCATCCGTGCAGACTGTTATTTCCGGACATCCACCACCGGATGGAGCGCGGTTCCCTATACCCAGGCCTCGGCCTACCGGGTGCCGGCATTTGTGGACGTCGGATTGAGAATATCGTATGCCGTAAACACCCGATTGATGGTGTTCGTGGAGGGTAATAACTTGACAAACAGTAAGATACAGTATTTTTTAAACTATGTTGAGCCTGGAATTAATTTCGGTGCCGGTGTTTGTTTCAAGTTGTGATATTTTTTGTATCTTTGTTCGTTTTAAATAATATTGAACCACGATGACAGATAAAGAAATGATTGACGCGGAAAGAGAGTATTCTGCGGACAGTATTCAAGTGCTGGAGGGACTGGAGGCAGTCCGGAAACGTCCGTCGATGTATATCGGGGACATAGGGCCGAGAGGTCTGCACCATCTGGTCTACGAGGT
>ERZ780212.683-NODE-683-length-32225-cov-19.334287_pt1 | contig 32225 bp, 29 predicted proteins | sample MGYA00511364_ERZ780212 | MGnify/ENA primary metagenome ERZ780212 (study PRJEB29588, sample SAMEA2147991) | human gut metagenome | biome: human gut; feature: human-associated habitat; material: faeces | place: Denmark | collected 2008/2010 ... | reverse complement strand
TAGTAGGAAACGAAGAAGGCATCATCGGTTGGGGCCTTGGTAAAGCTGGTGAAGTGACTGCTGCCATTGCCAAAGGCGTTGAGTCTGCAAAGAAGAACCTGACGAAGGTACCCGTACTGAAAGGTACTGTACCTCACGAACAGTCAGCTAAGTTCGGTGGTGCAGAGGTATTTATCAAGCCCGCTTCCCACGGTACCGGTGTGGTTGCCGGCGGTGCTATGCGTGCCGTATTGGAGAGTGTTGGTGTAACGGACGTTTTGGCTAAGTCCAAAGGTTCTTCTAACCCCCACAATCTGGTAAAGGCCACTATCCTGGCATTGAGCGAAATGCGTGATGCCCGTACCGTTGCCCAGAACAGAGGTATTAGTGTTGAAAAAGTATTTAGAGGATAAGGAGGAATATTATGTCGACTATAAAGATTAAACAGATTAAAAGTAGAATTGGTGCTCCGGCTGATCAGATGAAGACTCTCGATGCACTGGGACTTCATAAGTTGAATCGTGTGGTTGAACACGAATGCACTCCTTCAATTCTTGGAATGGTAGATAAGGTAAAGCACTTGGTTACCATTGTGAAGTAATTATTTGTTGAATAATAAAACGAATTACAATATGAACTTAAGTAATTTAAAACCTGCCGAAGGTTCTACTAAAACTAGAAAGAGAATTGGACGTGGTCCGGGATCTGGTTTGGGAGGAACTTCTACCAGAGGTCATAAAGGTGCTAAGCAAAGATCTGGATACTCTAAGAAGATTGGTTTCGAAGGCGGTCAGATGCCTCTGCAGCGCCGTGTGCCCAAGTTCGGTTTTAAGAACATCAACCGTGTAGAGTACAAGGCCATCAATCTGGAAACGATTCAGAAACTTGCCGAAGCCAAGAACCTTCAGACTGTAGGTATCAACGACTTTGTAGCTGCTGGTTTCATCTCTGCTAACCAGTTGGTAAAAGTATTAGGTAACGGAACTTTGACTGCTAAGTTGGATGTACAGGCTCATGCATTCTCCAAGAGTGCTGCAGCTGCCATCGAAGCTGCTGGTGGACAAGTAGTAAAACTCTGATTCAATGAGAAAAGCTATTGAAACATTAAAGAATATATGGAAAATTGAGGATCTGAGACAACGGATCCTCATTACCATATTGTTTGTGGCAATTTACCGTTTCGGTTCGTATGTCGTGTTGCCGGGCATCAACCCGTCGATGCTGACTCAGTTGCATCAACAAACAAGCGAGGGCCTTTTAGCCTTGCTGAACATGTTTTCGGGAGGTGCGTTCTCGAATGCGTCTATTTTCGCATTGGGAATCATGCCTTATATCACTGCCTCCATCGTTATCCAGCTGCTGGGCATTGCGGTTCCGTATTTCCAGAAGCTGCAGCGTGAAGGTGAGAGCGGCAGAAGAAAGATGAACCAGTACACTCGTGTGCTGACTATCTTTATCCTGCTGGTACAGGCTCCTTCCTATTTGATTAACCTTAAGATGCAGGCCGGTCCTTCCTTAAATGCTTCATTAGATTGGACTCTGTTTATGATTACTTCTACCATCATATTGGCGGCCGGAAGTATGTTTATTTTGTGGCTTGGTGAGCGTATTACCGATAAAGGTATCGGTAACGGTATCTCGTTGATCATCATGATTGGTATCATTGCGCGTCTGCCCCAGTCTTTCGTTCAGGAACTGACTTCCCGTGTCACTGAAAAGGCCGGTGGTCTGGTGATGTTCCTGATTGAAATGGTGGTGCTGCTCATTGTTATCGCATTTGCTATTCTGCTGGTACAGGGAACTCGTAAAATCCCCGTACAGTATGCAAAGAAGATTGTAGGTAACAAGCAGTATGGCGGTGCACGTCAGTACATTCCCTTGAAGGTGAATGCCGCTAACGTGATGCCTATCATTTTTGCACAGGCTATCATGTTCATCCCCATTACCATCATCGGTTTGTCGAGTAAGGCTAATGAGATGAGCGGTTTCATGCGTGCGTTTACTGATCATACAAGCTTCTGGTATAACCTGGTATTTGCAGTGCTGATCATAGTATTTACTTATTTCTATACTGCAATTACTATCAATCCGACTCAAATGGCCGAAGATATGAAGAGAAACAACGGCTTCATTCCGGGTATCAAGCCGGGCAAGAGCACTGCCGAGTATATCGACGTTATCATGTCGCGTATCACTCTGCCGGGTTCCTTCTTCCTGGCGTTGGTTGCCATCATGCCTGCTTTTGCCGGTGTGTTCGGTGTGAAGGCCGAGTTTGCTCAGTTCTTTGGTGGAACATCTTTGTTGATTCTTGTTGGTGTAGTCCTCGATACGTTGCAGCAGGTTGAAAGTCATTTGTTGATGAGACATTATGACGGTTTGTTGAAGTCCGGACGTATCAAGGGCCGTAGCGGAAATATAGCTGCCTATTAATAGTTTTTTGAAGTGATATTTCTTAAGACAAATGATGAAATAGAGTTGCTGCGCGCCAGCAATCTGCTCGTGGGCCGAACCTTGGCTGAGATAGCCAAGGTTATCAAGCCCGGAGTCATGACGCTCGAGTTGGACAAAGTGGCGGAGGAATTCATCAGAGATCATGGTGCCATCCCGACGTTCAAGGGTTTCCCCAATCCGTATGGTGGGCCGTTTCCGGCTTCTATCTGTACTTCGGTGAACGAGCAGGTGGTACATGGCATCCCGGGCAATGTGGTGTTGAAGGACGGTGATATTGTATCGGTCGACTGCGGTACGTACATGAACGGTTTCTGCGGTGATTCGGCTTATACGTTTTGTGTGGGTGAAGTCAGTGAGGAAGTCCGCAACCTGTTGAAGGTAACCAAGGAGGCGCTGTACATTGGCATTGAAAATGCAGTTCCTGGCAAACGCCTGGGCGACATCGGATATGCCATACAGGAGCATTGCGAGTCTCATTCCTACGGCGTGGTCCGTGAGTTTGTCGGACACGGCATTGGGAAGGAGATGCACGAAGACCCTCAGGTTCCCAATTATGGGCGTAGAGGTACGGGTACGATGCTCAAGCGCGGACTCTGCATCGCCATCGAACCGATGATTACGCTGGGCGACCGGCATGTAGTCATGGAGCCCGACCGCTGGACGGTCCGTACGCGCGACAGGAAGTGTGCCGCTCACTTTGAGCATACCATTGCGGTGCGCGAAGGAAAGGCAGACATCCTTTCATCATTCGAGTTTATAGAAGAAGTATTAGGAGACCAAGCAATTTAAAAGATTAATATGGCTAAGCAATCTGCAATAGAACAAGATGGAGTTATCGTTGAAGCATTGTCTAATGCAATGTTTCGCGTTGAATTAGAAAATGGACATGAGATTACTGCTCATATTTCCGGTAAGATGAGGATGCACTATATCAAGATTTTGCCGGGAGATAAGGTGAGAGTCGAAATGTCTCCTTACGATTTATCGAAAGGAAGAATTGTATTCAGATATAAATAAATTTAAGATATGAAAGTAAAAGCATCCTTAAAGAAACGTACGCCAGAGTGTAAGATCGTTAGACGTAATGGCCGTTTGTATGTTATTAACAAGAAAAATCCTAAGTATAAACAACGTCAAGGATAATTTATTATTTTTGCAAAAAAAATAATTTAGTATATGGCTATAAGAATAGTTGGTGTCGATTTGCCTCAGAATAAGAGAGGAGAAATTGCGTTGACCTATATCTACGGTATAGGTCGTAGTAGTTCAGCAAAAATTTTGGATAAAGCAGGTGTTGACAAGGACCTGAAAGTAAAAGACTGGACGGATGACCAGGCAGCCAAGATTCGTGAGATCATTGGTGCCGAGTACAAAGTAGAAGGTGATCTTCGTTCTGAAGTTCAACTGAACATCAAGCGCCTGATGGATATCGGTTGCTATCGTGGTGTCCGCCATCGTCTGGGCTTGCCTGTTAGAGGTCAGAGTACAAAGAACAACGCCCGTACTCGTAAGGGTAAGAAGAAAACCGTTGCTAATAAGAAAAAAGCTACTAAATAATAATTGTTGATATGGCAAAAAAAACAGTTGCAGCAAAAAAGAGAAATGTAAAGGTGGATGCCAACGGACAGTTGCACGTTCATTCATCCTTCAACAACATCATTGTTTCTCTGGCAAATAGCGAAGGTCAGATTATCTCCTGGTCTTCTGCCGGAAAGATGGGTTTTAGAGGTTCTAAGAAGAACACTCCGTATGCAGCACAGATGGCTGCCCAGGATTGCGCCAAAGTGGCTTACGATCTTGGCTTGAGAAAGGTAAAGGCTTATGTAAAGGGTCCGGGTAACGGTCGTGAGTCCGCTATCAGAACTATTCACGGAGCCGGTATCGAGGTTACCGAAATCATCGACGTAACTCCGCTGCCTCACAATGGATGTCGTCCTCCTAAAAGACGTAGAGTTTAAGATTTACCTTTATTACAAAGCATGAAACTTGATTTTGTTATTGGATTGTACTTTTCTTCTCTGCAATCGCGGCTGCAACAAATTGAGTTCATCAATTAAACAATTAAATATTTAAAAGAAAATGGCTAGATATACTGGACCAAAATCAAGAATCGCCCGTAAATTCGGTGAAGGTATCTTCGGAGCAGATAAAGTTTTGTCTAAGAAGAACTATCCTCCCGGACAGCACGGTAACTCCAGAAAGAGAAAAACTTCTGAATACGGTGTGCAACTTCGTGAGAAGCAGAAAGCAAAATATACTTACGGTGTATTGGAAAAACAATTCCGCAACCTGTTCGAGAAGGCAGCTACACTGAAAGGTATTACCGGTGAAATCCTGTTGCAGTTGCTGGAGTGCCGTCTGGACAACGTAGTATTCCGCTTGGGTATCGCTCCCACGCGTGCTGCTGCCCGCCAGCTGGTAAGCCACAAGCACATCACTGTTGACGGTGAGGTAGTGAACATTCCTTCCTACTCTCTGAAAGCCGGTCAGGTGGTTGGTGTTCGCGAGCGTTCGAAGTCTCTGGAAGTAGTTGCCAACTCGTTGGCTGGCTTCAACCACAGCAAGTATCCTTGGCTGGAGTGGGACGACAATGCAAAGGTAGGCAAGCTCCTGCACGTACCCGAAAGAGCTGACATTCCTGAGAACATTAAGGAACATTTGATCGTAGAATTGTACTCTAAATAATAATTGATTTCATGGCGATATTAGCATTTCAAAAACCTGATAAAGTTTTAATGTTGGAAGCGGACTCTAAATTCGGCAAGTTCGAGTTTCGTCCGTTGGAGCCCGGTTTCGGTATTACCGTGGGTAATGCACTGCGCCGCATCCTGCTTTCTTCATTGGAAGGTTTTGCCATCACCACCATCAAAATCGAGGGTGTTGAGCACGAATTTTCCAGTGTCCCCGGTGTAAAGGAGGATGTTACTAACATTATCTTGAACCTGAAGCAAGTACGGTTCAAGCAAGTAGTAGAAGAATTCGAGAGCGAAAAGGTAAGTATCACGATCGAGAATTCGAGTGAATTTAAGGCAGGTGACATAAGTAAGTATCTGACTGGATTTGAAGTGTTAAATCCTGAATTAGTTATTTGTCATTTAGATTCAAAAGCTACGATGCAGATAGACATTACAATCAACAAAGGCCGTGGTTACGTTCCCGCTGACGAGAACCGTGAATACTGCACCGATGTGAATGTAATTCCTATCGACTCCATTTATACTCCGATACGTAACGTCAAGTACCAGGTGGAAAACTACCGCGTAGAGCAGAAGACTGACTACGAGAAACTGGTACTCGAGATTACTACCGACGGTTCCATTCACCCGAAAGAGGCGCTGAAGGAAGCTGCAAAAATCCTGATCTATCACTTCATGCTCTTCTCCGACGAGAAGATCACGCTCGAGAACAACGATGCCGACGGCAATGAAGAGTTCGATGAGGAAGTATTGCACATGCGTCAGTTGCTGAAGACCAAGCTCGTCGATATGGACCTCTCCGTTCGTGCCCTCAACTGCTTAAAGGCTGCCGACGTCGAGACCCTGGGCGACCTGGTACAGTTCAACAAGACCGACCTCCTGAAGTTCCGCAACTTCGGTAAGAAATCGCTGACCGAGCTTGATGATTTGCTGGACAGTCTGAATCTGTCGTTTGGAACCGATATTTCTAAATATAAATTAGATAAAGAATAAACAATGAGACATAACAAGAAATTCAACCATCTGGGTCGTACTGCTTCTCACAGAAACGCTATGTTGGCCAATATGGCGTGCTCTCTGATCAAGCACAAAAGAATCACTACGACCGTTGCAAAGGCTAAAGCTCTGAAGAAGTTTGTTGAGCCGCTGATCACCAAGTCAAAGAACGACACTACAAACTCCCGTCGTGTAGTATTTAGCAACTTGCAAGACAAGTATGCTGTAACTGAACTGTTCAAGGAAATCTCTGTAAAGATTGCCGACCGTCCGGGTGGCTACACTCGCATCATCAAGACTGGTAACCGTCTGGGTGACAACGCCGAGATGTGCTTCATCGAACTCGTTGACTACAACGAGAACATGGCTAAGGACAAGGTGGCCAAGAAGGCAACCCGTACGCGCCGTTCTTCCAAGAAGGCTGCAGCTACGGAAGCTGCTCCCGCTGCAGAGGCTCCTGCAACTGAAGCTACTGCTGAAGAAGCAAAGGCTGAGTAATCCGACACTATTCTTATATGATATGAAAGCCGTCCCAGGGATTGGGGCGGCTTTTTTTATGCTCTGGCGGGTCCATGCCGTGCTTCATGAGGGTACAAGGCAGTGCTCCGTTGCCCGCTGACGCAGTGCTTTGTGAGGGTGCCTGCCAGTGCTTCGTCGGGTGGTGTGGCAGTGCTTTGTGGGGACGGGTTGATGTATTTGCATGTCCGGCACCGATAATTCCCCGCTTTTTTATACCTTTGCCCGCGTATCAAGAACTTTTATGTGTTATCCGAACGTTATGGACAAGAAATACAACCGATTCTGGCTGGCGGTGGGCATCATTGTGCTCACCCTCTTTCTGGACCAGCTTATCAAGATCGAGGTGAAGACCCACATGTATTACGGGCAGAGCATCCGCATCACGGACTGGTTCTACATTGCTTTCATCGAGAACAACGGCATGGCCTTCGGCATGCAGGTGATGCCCAAGGCGGTGCAGACGCTGATGCGGCTGGTGTTCTCGGGTGTCATCCTGTGGTACATCTGGCGGCTGGCCAAGGCGCGCTTCAAGATGGGTTACATCGTGTGCATCGCACTGATTTTTGCAGGGGCGGTGGGCAATGTCATCGACAGCATCTTCTACGGCGCCATCTTCAGCGAGAGCACGCGGATGAGCATTGCCACGTTCGTGCCGGCGGGGCAGGGTTATGCTGACTGGCTGTACGGGCGTGTGGTGGACATGTTCTACTTCCCGCTGTTCGAGTTCGACTGGCCGTCGTGGATGCCTTTCGTGGCAGGCAAGCATTTCATTTTCTTCAGTCCCGTCTTCAACCTGGCCGATGCGGCTATCAGCTGCGGAACCATTGCCGTGCTGCTGTTCTATTCGCGTACGTTCGGCGAAAGTTTTGCGCTGTTCAAGAAGAAGGACTGATTTTTTTTGCACCACAGATTACACGGATTTACACAGATTATGTTTTTTATCAGTCGATAGCTGAGTAGGAGAAATCTGTGTAAATCCGTGTAGTCTGTGGTGTCTCTTTTTTATAGATCCATGGCAATCCCCATCTTCTTCATGAGGAAGCAGGCGTTCATGTTCTGCGCCACGCCGGGGCGGAGGCGGTAGGAGAAAGTCAGCTCGTCGCCGGTGATGTCGGCTTCGAAGCGGAAGTTGTCGATGCAGTCGGGGAAGCGGTCCTTCAGTGTACCCAGCAGCAGGTCGTGCGTGGCGATGATGCCGTTGGCCTGCAGACGCACCAGCTGTTGGACGAGGGCGAACGAACCCCGCTGTTTGTCGGCCGAGTTGGTGCCCTTCAGAATTTCGTCGAGGATGATGAAGAGCTGCTCGCCGCTTTGCAGGCGGTCGATGACGGACTTCAGCCGCTTCAGCTCGGCGAAGAAGTAGGACTCGTTGTCGCTGAGCGAGTCGGTAGTGCGCAGGCTCGTCATCAGTCGGGCGGGGTAGAGTGACATCTGCTTGGCACAGACGGGCGCGCCGATGCAGGCCAGCAGGTAGTTCACGCCGATGGTGCGCAGGTAGGTGCTCTTGCCCGCCATGTTGGCCCCCGTGATGATGATGAAGGCGGGGCGGCGGGTCATGCGGATGTCGTTGCACACGCAGCGGTCGCGCGGGATGAGCGGATGGCCCATCGTCTCGGCCACCAGCTGGAAAGGCGTTTCCGTGTTGTCCGTCCCCGTGTTTGTATCGCCCAGAATGTCGGGGTAGGAGTATCCCTCCGGATGGTTGTAGGCGAACGTGCCCAGCGAGCAGAGTGCGTCCATCTCGCCGATGGCCTCCAGCCAGTGCGGCAGTTCGCCCGCATGGACTTCCTTCCACGCCTCGATGCGCATAATCTGCCACAGCTCCCAGAAGAAGCAGCCGTTCAGCACGGTGTACATCAGGTAATTGTTGCGCTGGTCCAGCTCGTTCATCAGCTTCACCAGCCGCCGGATGGCCTGCGAGGCCTGTCGGCGGTCACCCCCAATCTTGTCTTTGACGGCCCGCAGGAGCGGGGCTTCCATCGGCTCCTCGTCCATCGTCTGCAGTAGCTGGGCGTAGGTGCCCAGGATGCGGAGCTTCTGTCCGTAGACGCTCTGCACCTTGGTAATCTGCCGTGTGAAGGCGAAGCTGGCCACTACGATGCCAAACCACAGCACGCCCCATACGTTGGCCGGCAGTACGCCCGTCACGACACCAGCCAGGCAGAGGAGGTTGACCGCCGTCACCACGTGGGGCAGCCGTCGCAGCAGGCCGCGGTTGCGGTAGCGGACGGGGCTTTGTGCCCACTCCAGCAGCTCGGCACGGTCGGCCGCCTGCCCCTTGTTCAGCAGGCCCAGAATGCGGAAGCGCTGGCGGAACGACGGCTTGGCCGCCAGCTCCTGCACGACCTCCTGCCGGCGGAGGATGGGTTCCCGCTTGTCCAGGTGGCAGGCCATCCACCTGGCCAGCTGTTCGCGTCCGAGGCGGGTGCACGTGCGGTTGACGTACTGGAAGAGCGAGCGGGGACCGAAGACGTCGAGGTCGTACGTATAGGGATGGGCCGGGTCGGCAAACTCCTTGCCGTCGTCGAAGGCCGAGGTGTCCTGGTCGAGCGCGGCCAGCTCCTGGCGGTTCACCTCCAGCCGCTTCTCCTGATAGTCCTTCCGCAGGAACAGGCGGTTGTGGTACTTCACCAGCAGCAGGAAGGGCAGCAGGCAGGCGGCCGTCGCGGCATACATCAGTGCGCCCTGGCCCCACAGCCCTATCACCGCCGCCACGGCTCCGCCGAACAGCAGCAGGCGCAGGGTGCCGGTGCGGTAAATCAGTCGTTGCGTCTTTGTCACTTCGCCGGCCGCACGTTCGGCATCCTGCCGGTAGGCGGCGCGTATTTCGTTTTCGTTCGTCATAAGTTGTTCAATGTTGGTTTGCGCGGCAAAGGTATGAAAAGTCGGCAGAAGTACGAAGTCTTCCGACGCTTTTGTGGGCTTCTCCCAGCTTTCCTTCGACTTGTTCCGTACAATGCTGGTATTCAGCACAATCGTTTCCTTTGGTTTTCCCGGGCAGATTATAGCTGGTTTGATGGTTGTTCTGAGGAACGAGGCCGGCAGCAAACCGCAGCCAATGATACCCGACTATGCAGGCGGGGGGAAAACGGATGACAATCCGGTGCTGGTTGTCTACCGTTTGAAACATTTTTAGCCTCAGGCTTGCAGGTTTTTCCAAAATGCCTTACCTTTAGCTCGCAAAACCAACGAACCGGAAAAAGGAGACTTTCAGATATGAAGAAATGGGTAGTGTTGCTGGCATTGTTAGGCGTCTCGGGGCTGTTCCTGCCTTGCGAGGCGCAGCAGATTATGTATGCCAACCTGCGCGAACTGGTCGCTTCCGAGGGCGACACGGTGACGACGTTGCGGGTGGAGCGTCGCAGCAAGAACCAGATACTGCTGATGGGCGGCGGCGACTACCGCATCGAGGCGGTGGACAACCGTGGCCTGACCCGCTACCTGAGCAGGCGTTGCTATGCGGTACGGGTAGACACGGCCTTGTATGTCAACTGCCGCAAGATGCGCTATCAGCGCTACCGTTTCGGCAAGTGCTATGCTCCCGCCTTGCAGATAGGCGACAAGTATTACTTCTGTGCCCAGCCCGTGGGGCAGGCAGCCACAAGCACTTCCCAGCCAGCCGATGCCACGAAATTGGGCGGCGAGGTGGGTGATGCCATCGCCGCATCGGCACTGGTGGCCGCCCGTGTGTTCTACGAAATCAATCCCGAGACCGGCCGTGCCGAGTTTGTGGGCAAGGACAAGATGATGTCCCTCCTCGAGGGCCTTCCCGAACTGCAGGAGAACCTCCGGCTGGAGACGAGCGAGTCGGCCGGCGTGATGGTACGCTACCTGCGGGCCCTGAAGCAGAGCCGCAGCGAAGACTGACGGGGGCTTTGCCATTTGCTTTTTGTTTTTAAGGGGTTATATCGCTGGCTGCGGGGCGGAATTCAGCCTTCGCAATAAAAAAATTCTCTTTTTTCTTTCATTTCCTTCATTTTTCCCAATTCTTTCCAGAATGACTGCTTTCCTTTGCAGTACGAAAACGAGAAAAAAGACAGAAATCAAATTTAGTAATAACCCTTTAAAAACTTACGATTATGAAAAAATTGTTCCTCTTACTGGTAAGCGTGTTCACCATTCAGCTGGCATCGGCCGACAACGACAAACCCATCACCTTCGAGCAGCTCCCCGCCGCCGCACAGCAGTTTGTCAAGAAGCATTTCGCCTCGGAGAAAGTGGCCTTTGCCAAGGAAGACTCCGAACTGTTCGACACCTCCTACGAAGTGATGTTCACCAGCGGCAGCAAGGTGGAGTTCAACAAGAAAGGCGAATGGACCGACATCCAGTGCCGTATGTCGGAGGTGCCTGCTGCCGTTGTTCCGCAGCCCATCCAGAAGTTTGTGGCCGACCGCTATCCCGATGCTGAAATTGTCAAGCTGGAGAAGGACCGCTATTCCTACGAAGTACAGCTCAGCAACCGTTGGGAAATCAAGTTCGACACGAAGTTCAACGTCATCGACATGGACGCTGACGACTAAACCGCTCCCGAAACCTGTTTTTCTGACTATTTGATAAATAATCCCGGTATTTCATTGCAAATGTCGGGATTGTTTTGTATATTGCGCCAAGTAAACTTCGTCTTGATTGACAATTTGTAACCTCTAATCTCCGTTTATTATGGAAATATCTCTGAGCAAGGTGCTCCCGCCTTATCCCTCGTTCGTCGAGGGCATCCGCCGTGCTCCCGACCGCGGCTACACGCTCGATGCGGCCCGGACGGCCGTGGCGCTGAAGAATGCCCTCCGTTACATCCCGCCCGAGCTGCATAGCCAGCTGGCCCCCGAATTTCTGGAAGAACTCCGCACGCGCGGCCGCATCTACGGCTACCGCTACCGTCCGCAGGGCGACCTCAAGGCCAAGCCCATCGCCGAATACCGCGGCCGCTGCATCGAAGGCAAGGCCTTCCAGGTGATGATCGACAACAACCTGGCCTTCGACGTGGCCCTCTATCCCTACGAGCTCGTCACCTATGGCGAGACGGGACAGGTGTGCCAGAACTGGATGCAGTACCGCCTGCTGAAGATGTACCTCGAAGAGCTGACACAGGACCAGACGCTCGTGGTGGAGAGCGGCCATCCGCTAGGGTTGTTCCGCTCGAAGCCCGAAGCGCCGCGCGTCATCCTGACCAACGCCCTGATGGTGGGCCTCTATGACAACCAGGAAGACTGGCACACCGCCATGCAGATGGGCGTGGCCAACTACGGGCAGATGACCGCCGGCGGCTGGATGTACATCGGGCCGCAGGGCATCGTGCACGGCACGTTCAACACCCTACTCAACGCCGGACGACTGAAGCTGGGCATTCCGCAGGACGGCAATCTGGCCGGACGCCTATTCGTCTCCTCGGGCCTGGGCGGCATGAGCGGCGCACAGCCCAAGGCAGCCGTCATGGCCGGAGCGGCAGCCATCATTGCCGAGGTGGACGCGTCGCGCATCGCCACCCGCCACGATCAGGGCTGGGTGCAGGAGGTGACCGACTCCATCCCCCATGCCTTTGCCTTGGCCCAAAAGGCTATGAAGCACGGACAGCCCCTGTCCGTGGCCTATCACGGCAACATCGTCGACCTGCTGGAGTATGCCGTGCGCGAGGGCATCCGTCCCGACCTGCTTTCCGACCAGACTTCGTGCCATGCCGTCTACGACGGCGGCTACTGCCCCGCAGGGCTGACCTTCGAGGAACGTACCCGCCTGCTGCACGAAGACACCGCCCGCTTCCACGAGCTGGTGGACGCTTCGCTGCGCCGCCACTATCAGGCCATCCGTCAGCTGGTGGAGTGGGGCACCTACTTCTTCGACTATGGCAACTCCTTCCTGAAGGCCGTCTACGATGCCGGTGTCCGCGAGATAGCCCGCGACGCCGGTGACAAGAACGGCTTCATCTTTCCCAGCTACGTGGAGGACATCATGGGGCCCGAACTCTTCGACTACGGCTACGGCCCCTTCCGCTGGGTGTGCCTGAGCGGACGGCACGAGGACCTGGTGAAGACCGACCGTGCCGCCATGGAGTGCATCGACCCCACGCGCCGCGGCCAGGACCTGGACAACTACAACTGGATACGCGACGCCGAGAAGAACAACCTCGTGGTGGGCACGCAGGCCCGCATCCTCTACCAGGATGCCGAGGGACGGCTGAAGATAGCCCTGCGCTTCAACGAAATGGTGCGCCGCGGCGAAGTGGGGCCCATCATGCTGGGGCGCGACCACCACGACGTGAGCGGTACGGACTCCCCCTTCCGCGAGACGGCTAACATCAAGGACGGCAGCAACGTCATGGCAGACATGGCCGTGCAGTGCTTTGCGGGCAACTGCGCCCGTGGCATGAGCCTCGTAGCCCTGCACAACGGGGGCGGCGTCGGTATCGGCAAGGCCATCAACGGCGGCTTCGGCATGGTGTGCGACGGCTCCGAGCGGGTAGACCGGATCCTGCGCTCGGCCATGCTGTGGGACGTGATGGGCGGTGTGGCCCGCCGTTCGTGGGCCCGCAATCCGCATGCCATGGAGACCAGTGCCGAGTTCAACCGCACGCATGCCAACGGATACCACATCACGATGCCCTACCTGGCCGACGACCGGCTGATACAGGAACTCATTCAATAGGCCTTTAACGCTGACCTTATGAACAGAATCATGGAATGCGTCCCCAACTTCAGCGAGGGACGCGACTTGCAGAAGATAGACAAGATTGTGGCCCCCTTCCGTGCGCGGGCCGGAGTGAAACTGCTGGACTACAGCAACGATGAAGACCACAACCGCCTGGTGGTGACCGTGGTGGGCGAACCCGAACCCCTGCGCGACGCCGTGCTCGAAGCCATCGGCGTGGCGGTGGAGCTGATTGACCTCAACCACCACCAGGGCCAGCATCCCCGCATGGGAGCTGTCGACGTGGTGCCCTTCATCCCCATCCGGGGCGTGACGATGGACGATGCCATTACCCTGTCGCGGGAAGTGGGCGAAGAAGCAGCCCGGCGGTACGGCCTGCCCGTGTTCCTCTACGAAAAGTCGGCCACGGCTCCCCACCGGGAAAACCTGGCCGCCATCCGCAAGGGTGAATTCGAAGGCATGGCCGAGAAGATACACCAGCCCGAGTGGAAGCCCGACTTCGGCCCTGCTGAACGCCATCCGACGGCCGGCACCGTGGCCATCGGAGCCCGCATGCCGCTGGTGGCCTACAACATCAACCTCTCGACACCCAGCCTGGAGATAGCCCACGACATCGCCAAGAAGATCCGCTTCATCGGCGGCGGCCTGCGCTACTGCAAGGCCATGGGCGTGGAACTGAAGGACCGCGGCATCACGCAGGTGTCCATCAACATGACCGACTATACCCGCACGGCCCTCTACCGTGCCTTTGAGCTGGTGCGCATCGAGGCCCGCCGCTACGGCGTGAGTATTGTGGGCAGCGAAATCATCGGCCTGGTGCCGATGGAGGCACTGATAGACACCGCTTCCTATTACCTCGGACTGGAGAACTTCTCCCTGCGCCAGGTGCTGGAAGCCCGGATCATGGAAGAATGACGGAGGAAGGCTATGGCAGAAAACCTGATTATATTCAATGCCCGTGTGGTCACCCCGACCGGTTTCTCGGCCCGGAAAGGCCGGGAGATGGCGGAAGTGCAGGTGCTGGAGAATGCGACGGTCGAAGTGACGGACGGCCTCATCACCTACGTGGGGCCCAACCGTGGCGAGAGCCGTGACGGCTATTACCAGCACTACTGGCACTACAACGCCCGCGGACGGTGTGTGCTGCCCGGCTTTGTGGATTCGCACACCCACTTTGTGTTCGGCGGCGAGCGGGCCGAGGAATTCTCCTGGCGGCTCAGGGGCGAGAGCTACATGAGCATCATGCGGCGGGGCGGCGGCATCGTCAGTACCGTGAAGGCTACCCGCGCCAGCAACTTCATCCGCCTGCGTGCCCGTGCCGAGGATTTCCTGAAGCGCATGTCGGCCATGGGTGTCACCACCGTCGAGGGGAAGAGCGGCTACGGGCTCGACAAGTCCACCGAACTGCTCCAGCTGAAGGTGATGCAGAGCCTGGCCTGTGACGAGCACCGGCGGGTGGACGTGGTGCCCACCTTCCTGGGCGCCCATGCCGTGCCTGCGGAGTATGTGGGGCGGACGGACAACTATGTGGACTTCCTGATACGCGAGGTCCTGCCCTGTGTGGTGAAGAACGGGCTGGCCGAGTTCTGCGACGTGTTCTGCGAGGAGGGCGTCTTCTCCCTCGAACAGTCGCGCCGCCTGCTGCTGGCCGCCCGCGAACAGGGCCTGGCTCTGAAGCTGCATGCCGACGAGATTGTTTCCCTGGGCGGAGCCGGTCTGGCTGCCGAGCTGGGAGCCGTTTCGGCCGACCACCTGCTCCATGCCTCCGACGCCGACATCGACGCGATGGCCTCGCGGGGTGTGGTGGCCACGCTGCTGCCGCTGACGGCTTTCGCCCTGCGCGAGCCCTATGCCCGTGCCCGGCAGATGATTGACGCCGGTTGCGCCGTGGCCCTGGCCACCGACCTGAATCCCGGCAGCTGCTTCTCCGGCTCCATCCCGCTGACCTTTGCCCTGGCCTGCATCTACATGCAGATGTCCGTGGAGGAGGCCATCACTGCCCTGACGCTGAACGGCGCGGCGGCACTGAACCGGGCCGACCGCATCGGCAGCATCGAGGTGGGCAAGAAGGGCGACTTTGCCGTGCTCGATACGGACAACTATCACTTCCTGCCCTACTATGTGGGCATGAACTGCGTCTATACCACCATCAAGGAAGGGGTCATTTGGCCTATTGCCTGACGGATGGAACTGATTTTATGATTGTATCACCCCTAATAAAAATGTAATACCATGTTGACAGAACTGAAAGTAACCGATTTTTTGGATAAAGTGGCGGGCAGCGACCCCGTCCCCGGGGGCGGCAGTGTGGCCGCCTTGAGTGGCGCGTTGGCTTCGGCCTTGGGAGCCATGGTGGCCCGGCTCACCGTGGGCAAGAAGAACTACGAAGTCAGCTGGGCCGAGATGGAGCGTGTGGCGGCCGACCTCTCTGCCGCCCGTGAAGGCTTTACGGCCGACATCGACCGCGACTCCGAGGCCTACGACCGCGTATTTGCCTGCTTCAAGATGCCCAAGGCCACCGATGAAGAAAAGGCGGCCCGCAGTGCGGCCATTCAGGAGGCTACCCGACAGGCGGCCCTGGTGCCGATGGAAGTGGCCCGCAAGGCCTTTGCCCTGATGCCAGCCCTGGCCTACGTGGCCCGTAACGGCAACCGCAACGCCGTGACCGATGCCTGCGTGGCCATGATGTCTGCCCGCAATGCGGTGCTGGGCGCGTTGCTCAACGTCCGCATCAATCTGGGCTCGCTGAAAGACAAGGAGTTTGTGGCTGCCCTGCAGGCCGAGGCCGACGACCTCGAGCGGAAAGCCTGCGACGAAGAAGCCCGTTTGCTGGAATCCATCACCCAAGAATTACGCGTATGAGCAGGAATGTCTATCAGATAGGTTCGGGTGAGCTGACCTTCGACCTCCTCGAACGCATCATCAACGAAAACATCAAGCTGGAGCTGGCCCCCGAGGCCCGCGAACGCATCCAGCGCTGCCGCGACTATCTGGACCGGAAGATTGCCGAGTCCGATGTCCCTCTGTATGGCATCACCACCGGCTTCGGTTCGTTGTGCAACAAGAACATCTCGCCCGACGAACTCGAAACCCTGCAGGAAAACCTCATCAAGAGCCATGCCTGCAGTGTGGGCGAGGAAATCAAGCCCGTCATTGTCAAGCTGATGATGCTCCTCAAGGCCCATGCCCTGTCGCTGGGTCACAGCGGTGTGCAGGTCATCACTGTGCAGCGCATCCTCGACTTCTTCAACAACGATGTCCTCCCCATTGTCTACGATCGCGGCTCGCTGGGCGCTTCGGGCGACCTCGCTCCGCTGGCCAATCTCTTCCTGCCCCTCATCGGCGTGGGTGACGTCTACTACAAGGGAAAGAAGTGCGAGGCCATCAGTGTGCTCGACGAGTTCGGCTGGGAGCCGGTCAAGCTGAAGAGCAAGGAAGGACTGGCCCTGCTCAACGGCACCCAATTCATGAGCGCCAACGGCGTGTTTGCCATCCTCAAGGCACAGCGCCTCTCGCGGCGGGCCGACCTGATTGCCGCCCTGTCGCTCGAAGCCTTTGACGGCCGCATCGACCCCTTCATGGACTGCATCCAGCAGATACGTCCCCACCAGGGACAGATCGAGACGGGTGCCGCTTTCCGCAAACTGCTGGAAGGCAGTGAGCTGATAGCTCGTCCCAAGCAGCACGTGCAGGATCCTTATTCCTTCCGCTGCATTCCGCAGGTGCATGGAGCTACGAAAGATGCCATCCGCTACGTGGCATCGGTGCTGCTCACCGAAATCAATTCCGTCACCGACAACCCCACCATCTTCCCCGACGAAGACCTCATCATATCGGGCGGAAACTTTCACGGACAGCCGTTGGCCATTGCCTACGACTTCCTGTGCATCGCCCTGGCCGAACTGGGCAACATCTCCGAACGGCGTGTGGCGCAGCTCATCATGGGCCTGCGCGGTCTGCCCGAATTTCTGGTGGCCAATCCGGGACTGAACTCGGGCTTCATGATACCGCAGTATGCCGCCGCTTCGATGGTGAGCCAGAACAAGATGTACTGCTATGCCGCCAGTAGCGACTCCATCGTGTCGAGCAACGGACAGGAAGACCACGTCAGTATGGGGGCCAATGCTGCCACCAAGCTCTACCGCGTGATGGACAACTTGGAACACATCCTGGCCATCGAGCTGATGAACGCTGCCCAGGGCATCGACTTCCGTCGTCCGGCCAAGACTTCGCCTGTGCTCGAACGCTTCCTGCATGCCTATCGGAAAGAAGTGCCTTTCGTGCGGGAAGACATCGTGATGTACAAGGAAATCCACAAGACGGTGGCTTTTCTCAACCGCATGAAGTTCGATTATTAACGGAGAATTGTAATTTTTATTAAAACCTGATGAAAAGAAAGGAAACTCGATGCGGAAATTGAGTTTCCTTTTTTTATATTTGTAGCGAATTTAGGCCTCAGGCAGGTGAGTCGAATGATAATCTATTGAGAATGAGTGAGAATACAAAGCGTTCAACCTCGCGTGTTGAACTGAAAGAACGGATTATAGAGAGAGCGATGCAGGCATTCAAGACCCACGGCATCAAATGCATCACGATGGACGACATTGCCGCATCGATGGGTATCTCCAAGCGTACGCTCTACGAAGTGTTTGCCAACAAGGAGATGTTGCTGGAAGACTGCATCCGCAAGGAACGGCAGGAGACGAACGAGTATATCCGTACCATTCTTGGGCAGTCGGCCCATGTGCTCGAAGTGCTGCTCAAGCTCTATCTGCGCAGCATCGAGAAGTTTCATACCACCCACAAGAGTTTTTTCGAAGACATCAAGAAGTATCCCAAGGCCTACGAACTGCTCAAGAACGACAAGAACCGCGACTCGGCAGAGGTGGTCAACTTCTTCAAGGAGGGGGTGAAGCAGGGTATCTTCCGTGACGACATCAACTTTGCCATTGTCAATCTGCTGGTCCATGAACAGCTTGACTTGCTGATAAATAGCAATATTTGCGAGAAATATTCCTTTCTGGACGTTTACGAATCCATTATGTTTACTTATCTTCGTGGCATTTCTACCGAAAAGGGAGCACAGGAGTTGGAAAACTTCATCCGTGAGTACCGCGCTTCGGTGAGGAAGTGAGCTGCGATATGGAGAAAAATGCATTGAAGAGGGTGGGCTGGCACAATGTTCTGTCAGCCGGAAGAAACAGGGAAGGCCGTCCCAATTGCATTTTGTGACGGCCTTCAGATAATTCTCGTGCAGAGCGTTATTTGCTTATGTGCTTGATGAATAATTCTTTGAGCAGGTCGCTGTCTACCGTATTTCCAGCTTTCTTTAATTCATCACTTAATATGCGGATATAAGTATCTAGATTGATTTCCATAACGATATAGTTCGCATATTGTCCGGTTTCTTCATCCTTGGTCCATTGGTCGCAAACAATTTTGGCACCTTTGACCACTCTGTTGCTTGTGGTGATTGTCTTCTGCTGCAAGAGCTCTTTGGAGGCAGCTTGTTTGCCTTCGGACAATGTGGTGGCATACTCCTCGATCATTTCGCCTACAGTCTTTTCCAGCATACCGGCCAACTCCGAATATGCCATAGTCGTGGCTTTCTTTCTTGCGGTCGTTTCGGAGTCCGATCGGCCCATGGCCCAAGCTCTCAGATTTGTATCCGACTGGACCAGATCGGAGCAGGGCTGGACAAAAGTCTTTATGGGTGATTTTTTGGCTGTATTTTTTGAAGATTTACATGATGCAGCCAATAATAGTACAGACAAAGCTGTTATCAGGTAATAAATACATTGTTTCATGACGTTCACTATAATCAGTTATTGGAGATTCTTTTTCTTGGTTAATTTAACACCAGATTTTTGATCTGTTTGGGCAATTCACGTTTAACCCTTTTCATTAATTCCCGGACACACATCATTTCTGTTTGTTCAGGACTTTTGTTGACAGGCGCAAGTACACGAAGACGGTCTACCACATAGTTGAGCAGGAGCGTTGTGCTTTGGTTGTCATAGATCTTCAGTACAAGTCCGCACAAACATTCGTTGAGGTCATACAGATCTCCGGCAACGACTCCTCCTAATTCCAGCGATGTAGACAAGTCGATGAAGAGGGTGGCATTGTCCGGATCTTCAGTCATGGTGAAGTGTTGGTTGGCCAGTATGGCTGTTATCTGCTTTTCACAAGATGAGAGGTCACTGTTGCTTACGTTCAGATAGGCCGTCACTTGCTGTGGAGCCAACGTAATGGTTATTTTGGCGGATGGCCACGACTGGTTCTTTATCAATTGCCGGTAGGATACAGGTAAATCTGCGATGAAGGAATCATCGATGGAAATATGTATTTCTTGTACCGATGCTTTTGATGTAATGTTGGTAACATAAAACTCGGAGGTCCCGTTATAGTCTGTTGCTACGGGTGGAGTAATTTGGCCTGAACCGACAACAAATTCCGCCTTTAACTTAACATTCTGTACGACAGCCCCGTTCTTTGAAAGGCAGCCGGCAATCGGTGTCTTTATCGGCTTGAAGGCCTCTCCCTCAATGTTCAGCTGATTGGTGGTTATCGTCAGTCCGTCGAATACCTGTATATAGGCATTGTACAATTCGGCAGGGATGTCAAAACGATTTCCATCGACCGTCGTGGAGAGGTCCATGAACAGCCACGGAGAAACTGCATCAAGGCCTTTCCCAAGCAATTGGACTGCCGTAACCAAACTGTTGGCATCCAGCGCTTGTTGGGCTTTGTTGTAGTAATCTAGTCCCGTGTTGATAGCCGTACGCTTGTGCTTCTGTATGCATTGTTCATAAGCGGCTTTGTCCAATGAATAGTAGACATAGTAGTTACGGTCATCCTGATAGCTGTCCATCAGTTTTTGTCCTTCCAGGTACGACACGACGGAACTCTTTATTTTGTCTTCGAACAATTCCCTGGATTTTCCGTCTATGTCCACCGTATGCATGAAGGAGTTTGACTCTATTCTCGTGGCAATTTGCAGTGCAATGTCATTCAGTGCATTTTGGGTTGCTTTCTGGATATAGTCCGGTTCCTTCAGTGCGGCGAAGCCTATACCGATATAGGCATTGTCGTCTGTCGGATGTGCAGCAACCCATGCCGGTTGCTGGGCGAGCAGAGCGAGGCTTCCCAACAACCATAAATTAAGGGCTATAATCAATTTTCTCATACGGTTGAAATCATTAGTAGATTGTAAACAAGATAATGTTTCCATCAACCCGGCTGGAACAATCAATTCCGATTTCTTCCTTGAGATAGGATTCTATCAGGAACGCGAACTGGGCGGCATCCATTGACAAACCATCCGCATCGGTAGGAGGCATGGTCACGGAGTCGAAGATGATACTTTCGGCCATGATGCCTTTCAGGTGGTATTGTCCTTTGTAGCAGTTCTTTCTTACCCATTGCCTGATGATATTGGATAGAGAATAGTTGTTCGGACCGGCAGGATCGTTGAAAGTCGTTGCAGAACTGCCGTCGATAGCAAACAGCAGGACGACTCTGGTACCGTTCGAACCTTTTGTCCCCTTGCCGGAGCCGTCCCAATGGGAGCAGATGTCGTCAAGAAAAGGTTGCAGATGATCCTGAACAGCATATTTGGCCAACAAGTCACTGCCGGCGTTGGGATATCTTTTGGTAAAGCCATCCTTGCTGGCAAGCAGGGCGCCCGTCGCTGTTTCATAGGCTCTCATTACCAAGGATACGCGTGTACCCTGGTCGTTTTTGTCTTTAATCATATCCACTTCCACATAGACATCCGCTCCCGATGACAGTAGTAGCTGCTTGTCATTGGAGTCGGCGGCATTGCTGTTGTTCTCGTATTCGGAACGTCTCTGTGTCGAGCGGATTACTGCAGCCAGATCATAGGTCGTAACCTTTCGTGAACGGAATCCGTCCTGTACATTGGCGACAGCTACACGCCGGTCGAAATCATTTTCCAGAATGGACTGATAAGTTTCACCGGTTTTCTTATAAGGTACCACTATAATTGTAGGCATAACGGGACCTCCTTCTTCACCAAAGACCGGTGTAGTGCTTTCCATCAGACCTGCGTCAGCCAAGAATTTCTTTAGAAGCTTGATGCTTACGGTTATGGTGCAAGTGGCCCGATGCTTTTTGTTTACCTTTTGGGTCTCATCGGCTCCTTCCGTGTCAAGGATATACGATTCATATCTTTGTGCGTCGTTGAAGAAAGGATCTGTATAGCTTGCATTGTCCTTTGTAATCAAAGGTTGGGTGTCGTTGAATCCGATGACCCCTTTATAGAACAAGGCATAGAATAGACGGCGTTTTGCGTCTTTGCCAACTTCATCTTTTTTAGACGCTTCTCCCTCAGATGTGAACACAGCAATGTTCTCATCACTGGATATACATCTGACTTTCTGCCAGTCGCTCCCAAGTTGTGCATATATCAAAATATGGCAGAGAGACAGAATACTTAAAAGAATGCTTATTCGTTTCATCATTTGAATATATGGATTATGTCTTTGAAGAGGTTTCCTGTGTCACATCGTGAACTTACCAGCAGAGGCTTGGCATCTGCTTCATTGATTGTTTTCTGTTTCAGATATTCTTTGACAGCTTCCAATAATTCTTTCCCGTTGCTGACAACAGAGCATTCGGACAAATCTTCTGCCAATACTTTCTCAATTTTGAGTACTCCAACTTCTTCATACACCGTTCGGCCTGCAATGTTTGTAACGCTTTTTGCATCCAGAAACATCCCTTCTTCCACTCCGTGCAGGCTGCCCAGGCTGACATAGCAGGTCTTCATTTTGCCCTTTTTTTCCGTATAGTCCACTTCAATCAAAGTACCGTTCAAGGGGAACACACTCTCAATCAGGTCGCAATTAACTCCCGCTTTTTTCAAGGCCTCTGTTTTTGCTTCCGCTTCTGTCTTGCGTGAGCCGACTGAGGCCGTATAATTGTTGGAGAATGCTACAGTTCCGTCTTCGGTAGAAACTATCTTAATTGTGTAAGCCATAGAGCCGTCATACGTAATATTACCTTTGGAATCTTTTTCACGTTGTGTTCCCAGCTTGGAAATGTGGCCTTCCAAGATATAATCAGCTCCCAGTTGTTTCATCTGTCCGCTACGGGCAAGCTCATCGGCCAATGCTGCTTCTTTCAGTCTGCGTTTGGTCTCTTCATCGATGGATGATTCTGTCTCCACGTCGACTACCCTTAATCTTGGGTATTTTGACAAGGATGCCAAAACGGCGTTTCTGGCCAGCTCACAGTCGCCGCTGCTGATTTCTGAGGATTTATTGAAATAATTGACAACTACAACTGGTTTTCTGTATTTGTTATCTTGTGCATTGACAAATAATGCGAAAAACAATAAGAAAAGGACATTCACTCCAATTCTTTTCATTCCAATTCGTTTCATATTCATAAGGTATTTAATTGATTAATAATTCTTGCAACTGGGTGGAATTATAGCTTGGCTTTGGCAGCTTCACTACCCATTTTGGCTGCTGCCTTGAAATATTTCCGGGCCATCATGGTATTGGCTGCTACGTTCCCGCATCCTTGCTCATAGATGACGCCCAGCATGTAGTTCGATTCGGCGCTACCTGAGGATTTAAAACATTTAATAGCCTCCAAAGCATCACCGGATTTGTATGCCTTCATTCCTTTTTCGTAGTTGGAATCGGTGGCTTTTTCTACAGGGGCCTTTGTCTGCTTCTTGGTTGCAGCCGGTTCGTTTGCTTCAGGGGCAGCCTCGGTGGAAATCGACGGGCGATCGGCTGCAGAACTTTCTGTATCACTGCTTCCTGTGGCTTTCTCGACAGATTCCGGAATCGCATTTTCCTCTTGGGGGATACTGTTGTCTCCCGGAGTCTTTATAATGAAGAACAAGCCGATGACAACAACCAATCCGATACAGGCAGCAATGATTGTCTTCGTATTGCTATTTGTATTGTTTCCGGTTTTAGGCTTATTCCCCTGGCCGCCTGCTATTGCGCCGATTCCTTTCGAAGCATTTGAGTCGGAAACTGCTTGCGGGGTGGGATTGGGTTGGAAGGGTTGGCCGGGGTTAAAGTCGGGTATGCCTGGACCCTGATTCGGCTGTTGGGCAGCTCCTTGTCCGGTATTCTGATAGATAATGTTATAGGTGACATTATTGGTGTTGGAGTTGACCACTTTCTGTGAATTGTCCACATGTGAGGTACTGACACTGTTTGTAGTGTTGGCTTCCACGTGCGTATTCGTATTCTCAATCATCGATTGCGTTTCAATCTTACGCCCTGTGACATCACCTACAATATTGTTTCTGCTTCCCAACTGAATGCCATCCTTGGCCGCTTCTGTTTCTTCCGATAGGGTCTGGGCCTTTTTCAGGTCGTCGTTCCCAGTTGTTTGAGGAAGGGTATCGTCCACAAGATTTTCACCGCAATTGGGGCAAGATTTCATGTCGGGGGTAACAGGGTCTCCACACGACGGACAAAATTTATTCGTATTCATCTTTTTCTCCTTTTAAAGTTATTGTTGCTTTTCTTCTTTTTTTTCAATAGGAGTGTCGGCTTGCTTTTTGTCGGCACTTTCTTTTCGTTTATGCAGCAAGTCTTTCCATCTGATTTTTCTGCCGGTTGGAAAACCAAATCTGTTGGGAGCAGAGGTTGATCCGGCACTTGAACAAGCTTCCCCTCGGAAGACTTGACGGAAGTGACGCATATAAATCCCGTATTCTCCAATTCACCATTGACTTCAACTTCCTGTTGGTCGAACTGTTTAAAGAAACTGTCATTGATGTCAAAGGCTCCTTTCCGATATAATCTGTATGATTCTCCGGCCGGAGTAATCAGACAGGCCATAAAACCTTCTGATTTTGATTTTTGACCAGCCAGTTTATATTCAATATGACCTGTATAGGTATCCATTTATTTTTTATTTAGTGAACGAGTTATTTAAATTTGTTGACCGCATTCGGGGCAGGTTTTGGCATCTTTACTGATGGAAGCACCACATTCCGGACAATAAATCTTTTCGTCTGCTGTGGTTTTCTGTATGCTTCCTTGGTCGGGGATGTTACCATGCGTTGCAGATGGAGCCTGTTCCTGTTGTGCAGGTCTGTTTACAGGTCCATTAGGTGCGTATCCTTGCCTTGTCGTGTAGTTTAGAGATTGGTTGTAGGCATTGTCGGCCCTTTGTTGCTGATAAAATGTCTGTTGTGTCTGAAGATTGGCTTGGTTTGCTTGATTGTCCAGCATGCGGTTCATCAACTGATACATCATCTCTTGATTTCTGCGCTGCTCTTCATTTAGGCGTTCGCTGGCGGCTCGTTCCACGTCGGCATTGCTGCGGGCTGTATAGGATCGGGCAAATTCCAAAGCGACATCTCCACCGCTCATGGCTAATATTTGTTCGGGAGTCAGATTGCTTTGGATGTTGGCCATATTTTCATTATGGGCAAATTGTTGCGCCTGCATGTCGGCTTGGTGTTTCCGCTCGTTTTCTTTGCTTGCTTCTTGTGCTTGAAGAATTTGCATGAGTCTTTCCTGCTGCTGCTTGTCTTCTTCCATCTCCAGATCGTGTTCTCGCTTACGTTGCTCGAACTGCAGGTCTGCATCCCGTTTACGTTGCTGATAATCAAAATCAGCATTCCGTTGCTTGTTTGCAGCGTTCTGATCTTCAATCATCTGCTGGATAGGGAGTTCAGTTTTGGCTTTTTCCACCATCAGTTCATTGGCGCCCTCCATGCGTATCCGCTCAAACTCAATACTGTCTTTAAGTTGTGACAATCTCAGAGCCATGCCCCGTTGATAGGCATGCTGTTCGCTTAGTGCTCTGATTTCTGCCAGATCGTCCTCACGTATGAGTCTGGTCCTTTCGATTTCAGCCAGGGCTGCTTCCCGCTCTTCGGTGGTACGTGCTTCGCGGAGCAAACGTTCGTTCTCGAGTAGCAGGACGAATTTGTTCATTTCGTCTTCTGACAGTAGCTGGTCTCTGTTGATTTCATTAAGCCTTTGCTGCAATTCTACAGCCGTACGTGCCGTGTGGATTTGTTGGCTGTTGTTTACGTCGGTAAGGCGATTCTTAAAGTCATTCGTGCGGCGGAGGTAGTCCAGTTCCTGTTCCGAAAGATACATTTCATGGCTTAAGGTATTGAACCTCTGTATGTCCTCATTATCTGCTGAGATTTCAACAATGCGCACAATCTCCAATCCCCAAAAGGCTTCTTCGGCCACCTTGTTCAAATTCTCTTTGATGATGGGGAATAATTCACCCGGTATCCGATTGGAGGTGACGGGTTGGTCGTACAGAACTTCCTGAATGGTGGTTCTTACTGTTTCGGCAATTTCATCAATCAGTATTGCTGTGTTCAGATATTGCTTGTTTACGAGATAATGTAAGATAAACTCTTCCTGCTTCTTTATCCGGAAATAAGCGTTCAGGCCCACATTCATGTCATGGTGGCGGGTATGGATGAGCATCGGCTTGAAGTTCTTGTAATCATCCGGATGTTCCTGCTTGGCTCCAACGAGCATAGGGAAGGCTCTGTCCAACAGGATAACTATTGAGAAAGAAGCTCCTGCTTTGGCTTGTGCAAAGATTTCTCTCTGCTGCTTGGCGTGCATTTCAATCTTTGCTTCTTGTTCGGATTGGCCTTCCAGTAACTTCCGTCGGCTTTTGAACAGATTGATAATGATTTGCCATGCATTGTTGATGGATGTCGAAACGACCTCACCGACTGTACCCCTTCTGGGTTGGAAGTCATAGGAGCCTCCACTGATGGTTGCTATTGTTGTGCCATTGGCGCGGATAAAGGCGGTTGTTCCCTCGGCTATAATAATGCCTTCGGCATCCTTGTAGGTTGCCATCTCCTGTTCAGTGATGATACGTGCAATCTGGCCGGGCGTGATATTCCAGTGGATGCACTGGTTCGTCACAATCAAGTCTCCTTGGTTATCTTTGCCAATTTGTTGGCTTTCATTCGGCTGATTCTGAGGCTGCGCTGTTTCAGGTACATTCCCGGAAACTTTAGTTCCGCACTTTACGCAGAACTTGGCATTTGGTTTTAGCGGGGCACCGCATTTAGAGCAATTCATATATGGTGATTTTTTAGATTAAACATTATTTGGTTACTCTGACACTTCTTATTTTCCCATTCAAGTCGGAAGATACGCTCAGTAGATTGTAAAAGCCCTCCGGCGCTTTTTTATGGTCATCCAAATCGTATTGGATTTCATAACCCTTTTGTCCGCCCAAGGATGTTGTCCTACTCATGCTGATAGGCTTTCTGGGGCTGATGCCCCATTGTTTGTAAAGCTGGTCGTTTATTTTCGATTGAATTTCTGCGATATTTGCGTCTACCTGTGCTCTGACCTGGGCCAGCAAAGACACAGGCTTTGCTTCTTCTTCCATTGAAACGGGAACATTTTCCAATTTGCTTGAGGCCGCTGTTGGAGTGAACAATGTTCCGATTTTAGCATCTATAGTAGGAGCTGGTGCTTTGTTCATCTTTGAATTCATTATGAACAATGTCGGGTCTCCGAACAAATTGAACTCTACAAGGGTAGTCGATTCTATTGGACCGATTTCAGATACTTGATGCAAATATCTTCTGGCTTCGAAAAAGGCTGCACCGGCCGGAAGGCCATCCAGCATGTTGTTTACAAATGCTCCTGTAATGACATCGGCATTACTCATTTGGACAGGATTGCTTGGGTCATGTGGGTCCGGCTGTCCGTACGCAACACGCGATGCACCCAAATAGATTAATGTATTAGCGGACATGGCTGTCAAGAGCATGCTGTGTGCTTTGTCAAAACCTATGAAACGGGCTCCATAGCATGCTTCGGATACAACAACATTTGGATGTTTGCATGCAGCAAGCACCCCCGGATAGATGGCGACTCTCCAGTCTGAGGAGTCTTTCGTCGATTGCCCCAAAAAGTAAAATGTTTCTTTGGCTGCACTGCCATGTAAATTAAAGAAAAACAATTGGGCATTCGTATTGAATACCTGTCCGATATTTGTATGGTCTACCTCCGGGGTCAGGAACAGCTGGTCATAAAGAATGTCTTTCGGCAATGGGTTGTACTTTGGAAACAATTGTTCTTTGTTTATTCTGTTCGTTACTTTGGCGGTTACTTTCATCCAGTGTGGATCGCATTGCCCATAGCCTGCATGGATGTCGATGACAGGATTTTCTATTGTCCTTTGCAGGTAGTTTGCAAGGTCTTGGAATACAGCATCTGTTGCCAACGGCAGTCTGCCGATATAAAAAAGTGCGTCATAGAAGAACAACTGTCCGGAACAGATGGCTTCATTCATCTGGGCGCCATACGGGTAGGCATATAATATATCCGTATCAATTTTCTTGTCAGCATCACTTGCCTCATTGCCTAAATAATGTGGTATCGCCGGCATGGGAATGATGTCGTCTCCACCGATAATGAACAGAAAAGTCGACGGCTCTTCGTGATTCCGCGTTTCTTGGTCGTGAATTTGTTTGAGCAGATCGGCGTATTCGTACCACGGAGAGTCTGGGGTGAGGCTCTTTCTTTTGTTGAAGAAGCCTTTTGACTCAACTCCCGCATCTGCCAGTCTGTAGAGAACTCCCTGCTCCGACTTAAGTCGGATAAAGGTCTCCAACAGGTTGGTGATCTCTTGTGGACTGACGGATAGCTTTTGGGCCAGATTGGGTATATGTGTAAACAAGATGCCTTTCATTACCGGATCTTCAGAATCCTTCGCGGACGGTTTTTCTACTTTCGTTCCGCATTCGGGGCAGAAAAGCATGTCGTTATCTAATTGGCTTCCACATTCAGGACAATACATAGGCATTCTTTTGTTAGGTGTTAGCGCTGTTATTTGATGTATTTTTCTCTTTTCTTTGTTACGCCTTTCACGTAGTTGCGGGCTTCGTCTGTACTCAAATGTCTGGTCAGATGTTGATAGAGCCGCTTGTAGTCAAACTTGTTGATCTCGTTATAGGCATTGCTCAGTTGCGTTGTTCCGATGAAAGCCCGGCTCACATTCCCTGCTCCGGTATTATAACCGGCTATAACGCATAGTCTTCTGCAATGTACATCCTTGACGCTCTCGAACCAGTTGTATAAAATGCGCAGATAGGCAGTGCCTAGTTCGATATTCTGGTCGGGATCAAACAGGTAGCTTTTTGTGGGCACTTTCTCCACGCCATACACAAAACGATAGGCGTCGATTCCGCCTGATGTAGGAACTAATTGCATGAGGCCATAGGCCGGTATGTGACTGGTAGCCTGCGGATTGAAGCAGGACTCCTGTTCTATGACAGCATAAATCAAGGGCTGCTCAATCTGGAAACGTTCACTGTATTTTTTTACGATGTCTTTATATAAAGCTGCCGACTTTGATATGTTGTCGCGCACCAAAGGCATATTGATACAGATTACCTTACGTCTGCTTCCGTCTTTTCCCGTTATGTTGGTAGTACTCTTTTTACTTTGTTGTGCAACTTGGTATGCGACAGCCTCTTTGGATTCTTCATTGGCATCCTGTAATTCCTTTTCTCGGATCTCCGCAGCTTCTTTTTCTTCTTTCAGCTTTTCTTGTTCATCCAGTCGGGTCCTTGCCAAGGTCTTTTGTCTTTTCGTTTGTTTCTTTGTCTGTTTTGGGGAAGGAATTTTCAGCTCGCTTCCTCTGACTACCGGCTGGGGAGGTGTTTTCTTTTTGTTAGAGGCCTGAACCTTTTTGCTTATACCGGTATCCACCGTATTGTCTAAATGATATTCGGATAAATCTAACAATCCGTCAAGAATGGGGTTTTGGGTGATGGGCTTTGATTGGTCAACTTGGGAGCGATAGGGGCATGTGCTTCCTCTGCTGGCCATTAGTCTGTAGATTGCTTCGGTAAGTTTTTCATTGATTTCATTGTCGTTGGCATCTACATCTACGGCAACTTCGACCATGGCATTACCTTTTTCAAAATTGACCACAGACCGCGAGAGGAAATCGTCGCCGTATTCGACCCATTCGTATTTCGAGTCGAGGATAACCGAGTCTCCTCCCCAAACATTTTGAATGTTGCTCTTGTATGCGTTGAATTCCGCTGTCGCTTTTTCTACATAAGCTTTATAGGCATTTTTAACGGAATCGGCATATTGTTCAAAGGAACTTTTTTCTTCAAAGATGCGGGTGTTGAAGTCTTTGACCAGTGCATCCAGCTCCTCTTTTGTCGTTTGTGCTTGGATGGATGTATGGCCAACAAATAGTAGCACAAGTATACATACTCCTGAGAATAATTTTACTTTTATGTAATTATAGCATTTCATCATCCAATTGTGTTCCCATAAGTTAATCAAACGTAATTTTGCTTTCTAAATTACGAAGTTAACGATTCGCGTTGTAATCTCAAAATAAAGGATGAATAAAAATACTATAAATGCTTTATAACATTTTTGATGTATGTTTTACAATAGGTATGCACTTGAAAAAGACACGTCGTTAAGATATTGTCAGACAAACTGTAGCGGGGTTTGTATGTCTCTGCCACTCTTTCCTCAGCTCATTGTAGGCTATTGGGAAGTGTTTGCTCTGATGGGGCTGGGGTATGTGCTCCATTTTGTGCCCGACAGCTGGGAGAGGGGATGCACAAAAACAATAATCCGCCTTCCCCTGATGGGAAAGGCGGTATTGCTGGTCGCCCTCATTTACCTGGTCATTCAGATGAAGAGTGCCGATGTGCAGCCTTTCATCTATTTCCAGTTCTGAGATTATTGGGCTTGTACGGAGTCGGCAGGAGCGGTGAATACGTGCTTGGCGTAGTTCAGTCCGTCGCGGTCGTAGATTTTGGCCAGTGAGTTGAGGCGTTGCAGGAAGTTGTTGTATTCTTTCTTGCTCGGCTCGGTCCATTGTACTTCAGCCAATGCGGCCATACGCGGCAGAATCATGTATTCCACCTGTTGGGTCGAGGTCATGTATTCAGTCCATACGTTGGCCTGTGCGCCCAGGATGTATTTGGCTTGTTCTTCGTTGAGGCCTTCGGTGGGGTTGAGGCTATAAACCTGTTTTACAGGCAGGTAACCTCCGATGGCGTCATACGGTTCGTTTTCCTTGTCCTTGCTCTGGAAGTAGTCGAAGTAGCAGTAGGTATTGGGTGTCATGATGACATCGTGTTCCATCTGTGCAGCCTTGATGCCTCCGGCCGATCCGCGCCATGACATGACGGTGGCGTTGGGTGCCAGGTCGCCTTCCAATATCTCGTCCCATCCGATGATCTGTCGTCCGTGGGCGTTGAGGAATTTCTCGATTTGTGCCGTGCAATAGCTTTGCAGGCGGTCTTCGGCCGTGTGGTTCTTGTCGGCCTTCAACCCCTCCTTCTTGATGAGGGCCTGGCACTTCGGGCATTTCTGCCAGCGGGTACGCGGCGCTTCGTCACCTCCGATGTGGATGTACTTCGAGGGGAAGATGTCCATGATTTCGGTCATGATGTCTTCGAGGAACGGGATTGTTTTTTCGTTGCCGATGCAAAGTACGTCTTCGAATACGCCCCACTCCGGGCAGACTTCATATGGGCCGCCCGTACAACCCAGTTCGGGATAGGCAGCCAGCGCGGCGAGCATGTGGCCGGGCAGGTCGATTTCGGGAATGACGGTGATGTAGCGTTCCTGTGCATATTTCACGATTTCGCGGGCCTCGTCTTGTGTATAGAAGCCGCCATAAGGCGTGTTGTCATATTCGCCCGAGTTGTGGCCGATCACTGTACGCTGGCGGATGGAGCCGATTTCAGTCAGTTTCGGATATTTCTTGATTTCGATTCTCCAGCCCTGGTCTTCAGTCAGATGCCAGTGGAAGGTGTTCATGTTGTGCAGGGCCAGCAGATCGATGTATTCCTTGATGAATTCTACAGGGAAGAAGTGGCGTCCTACGTCGAGGTGCATGCCTCGGTAGCTGAAGCGTGGCTGGTCTTCTACCTGACCGGCGGGCAGCAGGATGGCTGCGTCTTGTGCCTGGGCGGGGATGGACTTGCGGAGCGTCTGGATGCCGTAGAATACGCCGTTGGCCGTCTGTCCGCAGATGCTGATACCGTCTGCTTGGGTCGTCAGGCGGTAGCCTTCAGCATTGGCGATGCCTGAGTCGAGTCCGAGGACGATGGCCTTACTTGGTTTTTCGCCGTTTTCGATGGCCTTGGTTTTCAGCGTGTAGCCTGTAGCCTCTGCGATGTATTCAGCGAGGAATTCTGCATCGCGCTTCAGCAGGTCATTGTCTTTGGGGTAGGCGATGACAGTGCTTTTACTCAGTTTGAACGGACTCTCTTGTGAGAGGGTGATTTCTTGCGGCAGCGGAATGACGTCATACGACGTGGCCTGCTGTTCGTTGGAGCTACATGCGGCAAGAACGCATGCCACGAATGGTACGAATAGCTTTTTCATGGTGTTTAAAAGATAAAAAATAAAAGTTTGGTGGACAAAGATACAAAATCCAAAACCTTCTGGAAAATATTCTGTTAGCTTTTGCTTTGTAGAATGAATATTTCTTTTCTTTAGGATGGATTTTAATGTCATTTTCTACTTTTCGTGTTTTGCTGGGGGCTTGTGTATATTCTCTTTCCGTCCTGTGCGTATCCTCCGTCCGCCTTGTGTACATCCTCCTTTCCGTTTTCGTGCATCCTCTCCCCTTCGTTTGTGTCCGGTAACGCGCCGTTTTCCCCTTGCCAAATCATTGCTTTCCGGACTGGAAGTCACCGTTTTCTTTTCCGTAACTGTAATTGTAACTGTAATATTTCACGCGCGCGCATTGCGCCCGCGTGAAATATTATAATGTGTTCCTCCTTCCTGTTCCTTTTCCGGTCCTTGTAAAAACATGTTTTGTAACATATCTGTAAACCAGCAGCTTGCATAAATCCCTGCAAAAAAGTTCAGAAAAACCTTTGATGTATTTTGCGAGTATGGAAATAACCCGTACTTTTGCACCCGCTTTCGGAAAGGAAGC
>ERZ780212.665-NODE-665-length-32720-cov-15.242492_pt1 | contig 32720 bp, 24 predicted proteins | sample MGYA00511364_ERZ780212 | MGnify/ENA primary metagenome ERZ780212 (study PRJEB29588, sample SAMEA2147991) | human gut metagenome | biome: human gut; feature: human-associated habitat; material: faeces | place: Denmark | collected 2008/2010 ... | reverse complement strand
TAACTTGCTGAATATCAAATGCTGATTTTGAGAAGGTTGGTTCCGTACGCACCGCCAAGGCTTCAGAGACATCTGAAAGCCAGCGAATGACAAAGCCCACAAAATCAATGATTTGTGGGCTTTGTTTTTTCTTTTTAGAGCCATTCTGAAGACAAACAAATTCCCCAAACAGACAAAGTTGAGTTACCAAATCGTTACAGAAAAAACGGGCTTTTGGAATTGTAACGATTTTCTTTGTAAGTCGCTGATTTGTCGTCTGTTGTCATTAAAATGTCCGCTTGTAAATCAATTATTAATCTTTCCTTTGCAGGCAATGTGTAACAGTTGTAACGAAGGAGCAAAATTAAAAGGTTTATGAGCAAAAGTACATTCCGAATCCTCTTTTATCTGAGGAAAAACTACCTGAACAAGTCAGGCAAGGCGGGTATCATGATCCGCCTGACGGTGAACGGTGACATGGTGCAGTTCAGTTCCAAACTGGACATAGAACCGTCATTGTGGGACACGAAAGCCGGGAAAGCGGCAGGAAACAGTGTCAAGGCAAGACAGATGAACTCTATGCTGGAGGACATCCGCACAGCCCTGAGCAATCATTACCGGTACGTGGAATCGCGTGATTCGTTTGTCACGGCGGAGAAGGTACGCAATGCGTTTCTGGGGTACGAGGTAAGGCAACAGACCCTGTTGGAGTTATTCAAGCAACATAATGAGGACGCTTCCAAACTGAACGGCATCAGCAAGGCTCCGGCTACGCTGGTGAAATATGACCGGACTTACCGCCGGCTGGAAGAATTTATGAAAGTGAAATATAAAGTGTCTGACATCGCCCTGCGGGAGATTGACCACAAGTTCGTGACGGACTTCGAGTTTTATCTCCGTACCGTCAGCCGGTGCAACGAGAATACTACGGGCAAGTTCATGCAGATATTCCGCAAGATAGTCCTCATCGCCAAAAACAACGGATGGATAACCATCGACCCGTTTGCAAACTATCATATTCACATGAAAGCGGTGGACAGGGGCTATCTGACGGAGCAGGAACTGGAGCGTATTCTCCAAAAGGACTTTAATTCGCGTCGATTGGAACAAGTTCGAGACGTATTCATCTTTTCTTGCTTCACGGGGTTGTCATACGTGGATGTAAAGAACCTTACCAAAGAAAATGTCTGTATTTCATTCGACGGGAAACAATGGTTGCGGCTGCACAGGCAAAAAACTTCCACTGCGGTCAATCTCCCCCTGCTGAAAACTCCTTTGGCAATATTGAAAAAGTACGAGGACAAACTATCAGACGGACGGTTGCTGCCTGTATTAAGCAATCAAAAACTTAACTCTTACCTGAAAGAAATTGCTGACATATGCGGGATTAAAAAGAATTTAACATTTCACCTCGCAAGACATACTTTCGCTACAACAACTACGTTGGCAAAGGGTGTTCCCATCGAAACGGTATCTAAGATGCTGGGACATACGAACATAAAAACCACACAAATTTATGCGCGTATCACCAACGATAAAATACGTGAGGACATGGAAATGCTTGCCGGGAAATTGGAGGGCATCGAAAACATTGCATTGCAAGCGGTAAATCATTGAACGGATTGTAACAGCGAAATGACAAATCGTCCCTGCTTATATGGAAAATTATATCACTTAAAAAATATATCGGTATGGCAAGAAAAGGATTTTTTGAGATAGAGCCTGCGCCGGGGAAACCGGAGGGGATTTCTGTAAGGATAGAACCGGGGGCGGACGGTGACGTGTGGATGACGGTAAACGATATTGTAAAGGCATACGGTGTGTTCTACCAGACGGTACGGGCAGGGCTAAAAGCCCTGAAAAAGTCCGGGGATTTTGACGAATACCGGGATGTAAAGATTGAGCGTTTCACCTACAAGGGAAAAACATGCAGCATAGAACTGTATAATTTGCGAATCGTTATCGCCCTCGGATTCAAAATGAACGGGCTGACATGTCAGCGGTTCAGGAAATGGGTGGCATCGCGACTTGCAGAATCCTACCAACGGAAACCATCTGCCTTGTTCCTATACATGGGAAAGGATACTTTCATAAGCTGAAAAAGATTCCCGGATTATGAATCTGAGTATATCCGGTCTGCTCCAAGTATAAACCAGTCCAGACTGGATGAACCATAAAGCCCTGTCCGTGCAGCAATGCCGGGCAGGGCATTTTTGTGCCCCGACCTTGCGTTCCGGGAAGAAAAATCAAGAAAATCATTATGTAGTATGTACATACTATATAATCCTCCTCTTGCAGATTGCACACCTTTGCAGCGTAATCAAAAACAAGAACGATATGGAAATAGTAACAATGGACCATGAAGTCGTAAAAGCGATGATGTCGAAAATCGACCGGATAGCGGCTTATGTATTCAAAAAAGAGAATGTGCCCAAAGAGGAGCCGGAAATTCTGCTGACCAGCGAGGAAACCGCCGACCTGTTGAAAATCAGCACAAGGACGCTCCAACGGATGCGCAAAGACCGCACTATCCCCTATGTGATGATGCGGAACAAATGCCGCTACCGCCTCGCGGATCTGGAGGAATGTGTACGGACAAAAATCGTGAAATGCAACCCGCAGACACTGGAAGAGTTCAGACGGAACTATCTGTTGAACGGAAGGGATGGAGGACGGGAATATGATTGAGCGGGAATTGTTCGAGGCATGGATGCAACGCATCATGGAACGACTTGACCGTCAGGATAAAATCATCTCAGTGCTGATAAACAAGGATGCCGCCGGAGTGAAGTACATGGACGGTGAGCGCCTGTATGACAATCAGGACCTGTGCGAGATGCTGCGCACCAGCAAGCGGTCGCTGCAACGCTTCCGCAGCGAGTACGGACTGCGCTACCGGAAAATCAGCCGCAAGAGCTACTATACGGAGTCAGACGTGCTGGACTTCATCAACCGGAACATGGAGGAAGTCGTGCAAGGAGGGGTGAAAATTCTGAAAATGAAAGAGAATGCGGAAAAAAAGTCCCCGGTCAAGGCAAAAAGAAAAGGCAACGGGAAATGAAAACAGAAAAAACGGCGAAAGCCTGTGATTCTATAATTATTAAAAACATCGAAAATGGAACAGAAAAAGAAAAACGAAAAAGACGTGCTGGTCGTCCGCGACGAGAAGACGGGCGAAATCAGCGTAGTAGCCGGGCTGGACAGCAAGGGCTATCCGAAGACGACTCCGGCAAAGGCGGAACACTCGCAGGACTTCCTGCGCTTCGACCGCCACGGCGACATGGTGGATAACTTCTTCAGGAACTTCTACCGCCAGTGCAAGGAGCCGACACGCTTCGGCTTCTACCGGGTGGCGGCGGACATGGCGGATGCGGTACTGCCGGTCATCAAGGATTTGCTGAAAGACCCTGCGGCAAACGCGGAAATGCTCGCGGCGCACAAGGTGGATACTTCGGAATACCAGAAGCAGGCGGAAACAATGGAGCAGGCACAGCCGAAAGGAACGGATACCGAAAAGGCAAACAATGAAAATACCTATGAAGAAAACAACGTACAACAAAAGACAGAAGAAATGGAAGAATTGAAACAGGAACAAAGCGTACAGCCGTCCCAAGAGGGCGGAACGCCGACGGAACAGGTACAGGAACCGGCACAGGAGCAACAGCAACAGAAGCCGGAGAAGCAGAACCTGATAGCGGATGACCAAGTGGACTGGGAGGAGCTACGCAAGTGCGGCATCGACAAGGAAAAGCTTTCAGAAAAGGACCTGAAAGCCCTGATGAACTATGGCAAGACGGGGCTGGTGACGGTGAAGCCGACCTTCGGCTACGAGAGCTACGAGCTGCAAGCCCGCCTCTCGTTCCAAAAAACGGAGGACGGCAAGCTGAAACTCACTCCGCATTTCATCCGTGACGCGCCAAGGCTGGATGTTCCCTATAAGGGCTATTCCTTTACGGACGAGGACAGGAACAACCTGAAACACACGGGAAATCTGGGCAAGATGGTGAGCGTGGCGGATGAGAGGACCGGCGAGTTCCGCCCCTCGTACATCAGCATTGACCGCCTGACGAATGAAATCGTGGATGTTCCGGCGAATAAGGTGCGCATCCCGGACAAAATCGGGCTGACCCCCGTGTCATCGGCGGAGAAGGACATCCTGCGTGCCGGGCTTGCCTTGCCCAAGGAAGTGACGCTCAAGAACGGGCGTAAGTTCCATGCCCTGCTCCAAGTGAACGCCGACAAGCGCGATGTGGAGTTCGTGCCGGGACAGAAAAATCAGAATCAGGCACAACGGCTGGCGGACAGCAGGCGTGGGCAAAACAATGACCCGTCCGACACGCAGCAGAACCAAGGGAACGAAAGCGACGGGAAGCGGCAACGCCGCAACCGCTCGTGGACGAACGAGGACGGCAGCATCCGTCCGATAGGCAAATGGCTGGACAACATCTTTACCGACCAGCAGAAAGCCGACTACGTGGCGGGCAAGACGGTGGTGCTTGCCAACGCGAAGGACGACCAAGGGCAGCCCTGCACGAAGTACCTGAAGTTCAGCCATGAGAAAGGCCGTCCGCTGACCTACTCGCAGAATCCGGACCTTGCGCAGACCGTCGCCCCGTCCAACGAGAGCAGGACGCAGCTTGCCGTGAACAACGAGGGCAAGACCAACGAGGCCACCAAGCACGTGAAGGAGCCGTTGCAGCAGGGTCAGACCGCACCGAAGGACGAAACCCAGCAGAAACGGCAGACAAGAAAATCCAAAGGTGTGAAGGTGTCCTGATTGCCGCCACTAAATCCATCCGACAATAATCAACGGATTGAAACGGGGAGCAAACACCGCCCTGTACCGCATATCCCACGGACAAGGCCGTGCCCCGTTTCATTCCCACCCAAAGAAACAAGAGTATCAACAGATTAGACAGAAAAAGACATGATTACCATATTGGCAGAAAAACCGAGCGTCGCCCGTGAGATAGCACGGATTGTCGGCGCGATGAAAAAGGAAGAAGGGTATTTCACCGGAAACGGCTACCACGTGACATGGGCATTGGGGCATCTGGTACAGCCCGCCATGCCCGACGGGTACGGCATCAAGGGCTTCCGGCGCGACAGCCTGCCCGTCATCCCCGAAAGGTTCGAGCTTGTTCCCCGTCAGGTGAAGACGGACAAGGGCTACAAGGCGGACGCAGCGGCGGTGAAGCAGATTAAGGTGATAACCAAGCTGTGGAACGAGAGCGACAGTATTATCGTAGCAACCGACTGCGCCCGTGAAGGAGAATTGATATTCCGTTACCTCTATGCCTATACCGGCTGTACCTTGCCCTTTCAAAGACTGTGGATAAGCTCGCTGACCGATGCCGCCATCCGCAAGGGACTGAAGGAACTGAAGGACGGTCACGAGTACGACAACCTCTACCAAGCCGCCAAAGCCCGTAGCGAAGCCGACTGGCTGGTGGGCATCAACGGCACGCAGGCATTGACCGTCGCCGCCGGACGGGGCACGTATTCCGTAGGGCGTGTGCAGACACCCACGCTGGCGATGGTCTGCAAGCGTTTCTGGGAGAACAAGCGTTTCACGCCCGAACCGGTACACCAGCTGCATTTCTCCACCCCGTCGGTGAGCGTGGATGAGGTCGTGAAGTTCGCCTCGGTGGAGAAATGGAAGAACAAGGAAGAAGCCGTCACGCTATATAATAAGGTAAAGGCACAAATGGCGGCAACCGTAACCAAAGTCGAAAAGAAGGAGAAGGTGGAGAACCCTCCATTATTATATGACTTAACTACACTTCAAAAGGAAGCGAACACGAAGCACGGCTTCACGGCGGAACAGACGCTCGACCTCGTGCAGAAGCTCTATGAGGCGAAGCTCGTCACCTATCCGAGAACGTCGAGCCGCTACATCCCGGAGGACGTGTTTGACGAAGTGCCTGCGCTGTTCGACCGTCTGGCAGGTCATTCGTCCTTTGCAGAGAAGATTGCAGATATGGGTGAACTGAACCGCCGCAGCGTGGACGCCTCGAAAGTGACCGACCACCATGCGCTGTTGGTGACCCCGAACCGTCCGCTGGCTCTTTACAAGAACGAACAGCTCATCTACGACATGATTGTGGGGCGCATGATTGAGGCATTTTCCCCGGAGTGCGTCAAGGACACGACCACCGTCCGTGCGGAGTGCGAAGGCGTGGCGTTTGAAACCAAAGGGTGTATCGTCCGCAAGGCGGGCTGGCGTTCGGTCTATGGCGAGGACAGGGAGGACACCGTACTGCCCGACTGGAAGGAGGGCGACACGCTGGCGATGAACGGCTGTTCGATGAGTTCGGGCATGACTCGTCCGAAGCCGCTGCACACGGAAAGCACCCTGCTGGCGGCGATGGAGACCGCCGGACGCGAGGGCGTGGAAGACGAGGAAGTGCGGCAGGCATTGAAGGACTGCGGAATCGGCACGCCCGCCACCCGTGCCGCCATCATCGAGACCCTGCTCCGGCGCGAATACATGGTGCGCGTGAAGAAGTCGCTCGTGCCGACAGAGAAAGGGCTTGCCCTGTATTCCATCGTGAAGGGCATGGACATCGCCGATGTGGAAATGACCGGGCGTTGGGAGTCGGAACTGGCGGAGATAGAAAAAGGCAGGACGCCGCACGAGGCTTTCCTGCACGACATCGAGGGCTACACCCGCAAGATAACCACCGAACTGCTCTCCTGCGACAAAATCTTTGGTCACAAGGCATCGGGCTGCGCCTGCCCCAAGTGCGGCACGGGCACGATGCAGTTCTACGGCAAGGTGGTGCGCTGCGACAACCCGGACTGCGCCCTGCCGGTGTTCCGCCAGATAGCGGGCAGGACGCTCACCGACACGGAAATGACCGACCTGCTGGCAAAAGGGAGGACGGGTGTCCTCAGCGGCTTCAAGAGCAAACAGGGCAAGCCGTTCAGCGCGGCGGTCGCCTTCGATGCGGATTTCAACACGAAATTCATCTTTCCCGAAGCCAAAGGCACAAGAAAGAGTACAAACATGAAAGGAAGAAGAAAATAATGACTACCTTTGCCACTGATTCATGTAATAATCTGTTTCAATTCGTTGATACTGTTTCTTTACATGGATTTAGTGGCGGCACTCGGAGGGATACCGGGTGCCTTTTTTCTTCTCCTTTATCCATATCAATATCCGATTTTTTCACCACTAAATCCATAAAAAGATGAAACAGAACAAGAAAACCGTTCCGGCGGAACTGTCCTATTACGGGCTGTACCTGCTGGACTACCTGAGAAAATACCATCCCGACAAAGCATCGGATACCGGTTTCATTGCCGGACGCGAAGAAGCAGCCACCGCCACTTTCGAGAAGGAAAGGCTGGCGGGCGGCACGGTGGAGGACGCCCACGAGGAAGCCATGCGCGTGCTGCTCGAAGGGCTGCACTTCTCTCCCTACGCCCTGCTGACGGAGGTCGTGGAGAGGGAGTTTGCCGACGAGGTGGCGGAACAGGAGCGTGAATCGTTCTGCCGCAGGCTCTACCCCCACCTGAACAACCTGTTTGCCGGTTACGACACCTCGGATGACACCTTCGCCCTGTCACCCGCACATGACCTGCTCTACACGGAGCTGGTCGGAACCGTCATGCTTTATCTGGAGTCCTATGGCGTTCAATAGGAAACAGAAACTGAGGGACAACATCGAGGCGGTACGCACGGCGTTCACGCTTGACCGGGAACGGCGCACCCCGACGGAAAGGGAACGTGCGCTGCTGGAGCGGTACTGCGGCTTCGGAGGGCTGAAGTGCATCCTGAACCCGGCAAAGGAACTGGCAGATGCCGTGCATTGGGCGAAATCCGACCTCGAACTGTTCGCCCCGACGGTGGAGCTGCACCGTATCATCCGTGAGAACAGCCGGGACGAAACGGAGTACAAGCGGTATGTGGACTCGCTGAAAGCCTCGGTGCTGACGGCGTTCTACACGCCGCAAGCCATCACGGACACCATCGTGGACGTGCTCCACGACAAGAAGGTGCGACCGAAGCTCGTGCTGGAGCCGTCTGCGGGCATGGGCGCGTTCATCGCCCCAGTACTGTCGGACAATCCGCAGGCGGAGGTCATGGCTTTCGAGAAAGACCTGCTGACGGGTAAGATGCTCGGACACCTGTACCCGCAGCAGAAGATACGCACGGAAGGCTTCGAGAAGATAGAAAAGCCGTTCCTGAACCGGTTTGACCTTGCCATCTCCAACATCCCTTTCGGGGATATAGCGGTGTTCGACCCGGAATACACCAATGGCTCGGTATTCAAAAAGATAGCGGCAAGGAAGGTGCATACCTATTTCTTTCTGAAAGGGCTGGACGCGGTGCGTGACGGCGGTATCGTGGCATTCATCACCTCGCAGGGCGTGCTGGATACGGAGGGCAACGGCGGCACACGCTACATGATGATGAGAAAGGCGGATCTGGTGTCCGCCATCCGCCTGCCGAACAACCTGTTCACGGAAGATGCCAACACGGAGGTGGGGTGCGACCTGATTATCCTGCAAAAGAACGAGGGCAAGGAGGAACTTTCCGAAGAGGACAAGAGGTTGGGTGATGTCGTAAAGAACAACCATACGGGAATTTCCACCAACGGGTATTTTTTCGACCACCCGGAATATATCATCCACACCGACACGAAAAGGGATACCGACCCATACGGCAAGCCGGCTATGGTATATACGCACAGCGGCGGCGTGGAGGGTATCGCCACGGACTTGTACCGGATATTGTCGGCGGACCTGTCGGCACGGCTGGACTTGGAACGTTACAATGGTGTCAAGGCTGAAAAGCGTGAAACACAGACGATTTCCGTCCAGCCGCAAGTTCAGGAAGTACAACAGCCGAAGGTGGAAATAGAAGAAAAAACGGTACAGCCAAATGCAGAAGCGGTAAAATCCGCACCGCAGGTCGTGGAAACGAAACAGCACGAAGCTCCTGTAATGGACTTGTATGACCTGTTCGGCTACACGCAGGAAGAGCGCAGATTGGCGGAACGGGGACTGAAACCGGAGAGGAAGAAAGGAGCCAAGTCCAAACGCTGGAAGCCGGTGCAACCGTCATTGTTCCCGATGCCTGCTGACGGGCAGGGGGTAACGGCGGAAAAAGAAAATGAAGCGGCAAGAGGCAGAAGCGCGGAAACGGCTCCTGCCATCAGCCCCGAAGAGGTACGGGAGATGGAGGAAATCATCCGTCAAGGGGCGAACGGAATACCGGAAAGACGGCACGAAGAGCCAGTACCCATGCACGGAAAGACCGAAGGTGCTACCGCCCCACCCGAAGACGGTGACCCGGAGGATGCCGTTTACCGCAGTCTGGACTGGGAAACCAATCCGCCCATCAACGGCTTCTATGAAACGATGATGTCACTCACACCCGAAAGGCGTGCCGAACTGCGCCGGATGGGAAAGGAAAAGATGGATGCCAATGCCGCCAAGCAAGCGGATACAGTCCGACCGCAGTCCATACGTCCGGTCTATCCGGTAGAGAACGGCTTTGAGGCAGAGGGAAGAAGACGGATTGAGCGTGTGGACAGGGAGATGCGCGAGGAGGAAGCAGCCCAGACACCGGAAGAACGGCAGCGCAGGAAGGAGGAAGCGATGATGCCCCGTCCGTTCAAGGGAATCATGGAGCCACACCTGAAGGAAGGCTCGATGGTATGGGAACATACCGGCGGTGTCCGCTTCCAAATCGGGGTGCTGAAGGATGTCACCAAGTACGGGGCGACCTTCCAGCCGCTCGACATGGAGGGGATGCAGGCACAGAAAGCTCAGCTCTACATCGACCTGCGCAACACCTACGAGCGGCTCTACGCCCATGAAGCGGAAAACCATGAGGAGAATGCCCTGCTGCGCCGCAACCTGAACACCTACTACGACGAGTTTGTCATGCGCTACGGCAACCTGAACGCCAAGCACAACGCCAAGCTCATCCTGATGGATGCTTCGGGGCGCAACATGCTCTCGCTGGAACGCGGCGAGAACGGGCAGTTCGTCAAGGCGGACATCTTCGACCATCCCGTTTCCTTCTCGCAGGAAACACTTGCCGGAGTGGAGTCGCCCGAAGAAGCCCTGTCCGCCTCGCTGAACCGATACGGCGGCGTGAACCTGCCCTACATGGAATCCCTCTGCGACCTGCCGCAAACGGACATCTTGGAAGCGTTGAAGGGACGGGTATTCTACAACCCGCTGGCGGACGGTTACGAGATAGCCGACCGCTTCATCGCAGGGAACGTGGTGCAGAAGACCGCCGACGTGGAAGACTGGATAAAGGAAAATGAAGGGCACGGGATGCTGCCGCAGGCGCAGGAGGCTTTGGCGGCATTGCGCGAAAGCATACCCGAACAAATACCGTTTGAGGATTTGGATTTCAATTTCGGGGAGCGGTGGATACCCACGGGCGTGTATGCCGCCTACATGAGCCGCCTGTTCGACACGGAGGTGCGGATAACCTATTCGGAAAACATCGACGAGTATGCGGTGGCGTGCAGCCACAAGACGATGAAAATCACGGACGAGTTTCTGGTGAAAGGCTATTACCGCCACTACGACGGCATGAACCTCCTGAAGCATGCCCTGCACAACACCTGCCCGGACATGATGAAAAGTATCGGCAAGGACGAGCACGGCAATGACATCAAGGTGCGCGACAGCGAGGGCATACAGCTCGCCAACGCGAAGATTGATGAAATCCGGGGCGGCTTCACGGAGTGGCTGGAGGAACAGTCGCCGGAGTTCAAGAAGCGGCTGACGGACATGTACAACAACAAGTTCAACTGCTTCGTGCGCCCGAAGTACGACGGCTCGCACCAGAAGTTCCCGGATTTGGACCTGAAAGGCTTGGGGATAAAGGACTTGTATCCTTCGCAGAAGGACTGCGTATGGATGCTGAAATTGAACCTCGGCGGTATCGCCGACCAGGAGGTTGGCGGCGGCAAGACGCTGATAATGTGTGTCGCCTCCTATGAGATGAAGCGTCTGGGCTTGGCGCACAAGCCGATGATTATCGGTCTGAAAGCCAACGTGCGCGAGATTGCCGAGACCTACCGCAAGGCTTATCCCAACGCGAAAATACTCTACGCCTCGGAAAAAGACTTTGCGGCAGCCAACCGGGTGCGCTTCTTCAACGACATCAAGAACAACGACTGGGATTGCATCATCATGTCTCACGACCAGTTCGGAAAGATACCGCAGTCGCCGGAGTTGCAGCAGCGCATCCTGCAGGAAGAGCTGGACTCGGTAGAGGAAAACCTCGAAGTGCTGCGCAATCAGGGCAAGGACGTGTCACGCGCCATGCTGAGGGGGCTGGAGAAAAGAAAAATCAACCTTCAGGCGAAGCTCGAAAAGGTGGAGCACGCCATCAAGTCACGCACGGACGACGTGGTGGACTTCAAGCAGATGGGCATCGACCACCTCTTTGTCGATGAGAGCCACCAGTTCAAGAACCTGACGTTCAACACGCGCCATGACCGTGTGGCGGGGCTGGGCAACTCCGAAGGAAGCCAGAAGGCGCTGAACCTGCTGTTCGCCATCCGCACCATACAGGAACGGACGGGCAAGGACTTGGGGGCGACGTTTTTGTCTGGGACTACTATTTCCAACAGCCTCACAGAGTTATATCTGCTCTTCAAGTACCTGCGCCCGAAGGCGCTGGAGAGGCAGGACATCCGCTGCTTCGACGCATGGGCGGCGATATTCGCCAAAAAGACCACCGACTTCGAGTTCAACGTGACGAACAACATCGTGCAGAAGGAACGCTTCCGCTACTTCATCAAGGTACCGGAACTGGCGGCATTCTATAACGAGATAACCGATTACCGCACGGCGGAGGACATTGGCGTGGACCGTCCGAAGAAGAACGAGATACTGCATCACATACCGCCCACGCCCGACCAGGAGGTGTTTATCGGGAAGCTGATGCAGTTCGCCAAGTCGGGCGACGCGACGATATTGGGCAGGCCTCCGCTCTCGGAAACGGAGGAGAAGGCGAAGATGCTCATCGCCACGGACTACGCACGGAAGATGGCGCTGGATATGCGTATGATTGACCCGAATTACGAAGACCACCCCGACAACAAGGCAAGCCATTGCGCCAAGATGATAGCGGAATACTACCGCAAATACGACGCGCACAAAGGCACGCAGTTCGTCTTTTCGGATTTGGGCACGTATCAGCCCGGAGGCGGCTGGAGCGTGTACACCGAAATCAAGCGCAAACTGGTGGATGACTACGGCATCCCCGCAAGCGAAATCCGCTTCATTCAGGAGTGCAAGAACGAGAAGGCACGGAAAGCGGTGATAGAGGCGATGAACGAGGGTCATGTGCGTGTGCTGTTCGGCTCGACGAGTATGCTCGGAACGGGTGTGAACGCCCAGCGCAGGGCGGTGGCCATCCACCACCTCGACACGCCGTGGCGCCCGTCCGACCTCGCCCAGCGTGACGGACGGGCAGTACGGAAAGGCAACGAGATTGCCAAACTGTATGCGGACAACAAGGTGGACGTGATTATCTATGCGGTGGAGAAGTCGCTGGACAGCTACAAGTTCAACCTGCTGCACTGCAAGCAGACGTTCATCTCGCAGTTGAAAAGCGGCGCGTTGGGCGCACGAACCATCGACGAGGGGGCGATGGACGAGAAGTCGGGCATGAACTTCTCGGAGTACATGGCGATACTCTCCGGCAACACGGACTTGCTGGACAAGGCGAAGCTCGAAAAGAAAATCGCCTCGCTGGAGGGCGAGCGCAAATCGTTCCATAAGGGCAAGCGGGATTCGGAGTTGAAATTGGAGAGCAAGACCTCGGCGCTTAGGAACAACCAAGCGGTCATTACCGGCATGACGGAGGACTGGGAGAAGTTCACCGCAGCCGTACAGACTGACAAGGAGGGCAAACGGCTCAACCCCATCAAGATTGACGGGCTGGACACCACCGACGAGAAGGCCATCGGCAAGCGGTTGCAGGAGATTGCCAAGAACACCACGACAGGCGGTCAGCCCAAGCGCATCGGCGAGCTGTACGGCTTCCCCGTCAAGGTGGTGAGCGAGCGGACACTCAGCGAGGGGCTGGAGTTCACCGGCAACCGCTTTTTCGTGGAAGGGAACTACAAGTACACCTACAACAATGGGCATCTGGCGATGGCGGACACCCATGCCGCCGCCGTGAACTTCCTGAACGCGCTGGAGAAGATACCCTCGGTCATTGAGCAGTACAAGGCGAAAAACGAAACGCTGGAGCGCGAGATACCGCAGTTGCAGGAGATAGCGGGCAAGACATGGAAGAAGGAGGACGAACTGAAACAGTTGAAGTCCGAACTTGCTGCCCTCGACCGCAAGATACAGTTGGAACTGGCTCCCAAACATGAAGAAACGACAAGCCAAGGGCAGGAACAAGGTGGCGGTCAGGATTTACCGAAAGCGGAGAACGTACCGAAGCCGGACGATGCAGCCCGTGACTACATCCGTGACCATATTATAATAGGCAGGCCGGGCATTCCTGAACGCAGGGAGGGACACGGTATGAAAATGTAACACAGGGCGGTACCGGGCATTTGTTCCGGTGCCGCCTTTCATCTATGGAGACACAAGGGATAAAAGCCGGGATTAGACAGCTGTAAAATGCCTTTCCCGAGGGCTTTTCCCCATCCCAGCCACTTTTGAAGAATTTTCGATTAAATTCTTTTCATATTTTCTTCAGTATCAGAATTTTTTTGTACTTTTGGGGCGAATATGGGTAATAGCACCAGTCAAATAAAGTTGAAACAGAACGAAAAGATTGACAATGAGAGCAGAACTACATACATGGAATAGGCTTTCCTGCCCGTCCGGGTCAGGAAACTTTTTTATATGGCTCTTTTCGTGCCTTTCTTCAGTGGTGTTAAGCATTATTAAGACAAATAATTTGCATATTCGCAGAAGGTTTATTACCCCCCCCCCGAAACAGACTGTATATCAATAAGTTACGCAGAAGCGTTACATCGTTGTGCCAGGCGGCATACGAAGCATTTTTTGTGCTCGTATGCCGCTTGTGCTGTTTATATGTCCCGACAATACCACATACAAATCAGTAACCCATCAAAAACGTGGATAATACAATGAATATAATAAAGAAAACGATAACAGGCTTGATGCTCTTGTTTGTACTTCTGCCCCTTGCGGCGCAGGAGAAGCCCGATACGGTCTATACATTCCGCTTCGTCACCGATAAAGACATGTTCTATGTGCCTTTCAGCGGCAATGACAAGGAACTGGCTCGGCTGGAGCAATGCGTGGAGCGATACAGGCAGGAGATTCTTGCCGGGAAAATCCCACTCCATGTGGACGGCTGGTGCACCGCCGGAGAGAGTGAGGCTGACAACCTTGCGATGGCGAAAGTCCGCTCCAACCGCGTGAAGTCGGAACTCATCATCCGGCAGGGACTGACCGAAGCGTGCTTCGTCACGAAGAACCACTCCGGGAGCGGCGACTACGTGACGGTACGCATCAGCGTGCCGAAAGTGGCGACTGCGGCACAGAAGGACGAAAGGCAGCAGGACGGACAGGAAAGCGCCGATACACAGCAAGAGCAGCGCGAAACGGAAGAATCACGCTTTGTCGCCGAACAGATAAGGGCGGACAGCATGGTCGTGGTACATCCCGAAGCCTATGTTCCGGCGGAAACCACTGGGACGGCTGCGAAAGAAACCTCCGGCGCAGACAGCTACACGCTCTCCCTGCGTGCCAACCTGCTGCGCTGGGCGACGCTCACGCCCGACCTGGGCCTGGAGTGGCGCATCAGTCCGTCATGGGGAATCCTCGTGAACGGCTCGTGGACCTCGTGGTCGTGGAACGACAAGGACCGCCGCTACGCCCTCTGGGAGGTCATGCCGGAAGTGCGCTGGTATATGGGCAAGGAGAAGCGCGGCTACCTCGGTGCGATGTACAAGGCCGGGCAGTTCAACTACAAGTTCTCCGCCACCGGCAAGCAGGGCGACCTGATGGGCGGCGGCATCACCGGCGGCTACCAGCTGCGCCTGAATGACGCCCTGTCGCTCGACTTCAGCGTGGCCGTGGGCTGCCTGCACGCGGATTATGAGAAATACACGGTCATCGACGGCGTGCGGGTGCGCCGTGGAACGGAAACAAAAAACTGGTGGGGCCCGGTTAACGCGGGTGTCACCCTGGTATGGAAAATATATTAAAAGAAAATCATGAATATGTTCAGAAAGAAAACAGGCGATTATTTGGACAAGTGTAGCATCCTGCTGCACGGGTATAAACTTTTTGCAGTCCTCCTCCTTGCCTTCGGCATGGCGGCGTGCGACGACGACAACATGGTTCCCGAACCTGATCCGGAGCCGACCTCTACCTTCAAGCTGCACATCGGCGAGGGAAACATCGTGCCGATGGATTTGGGAGCCCCTGACAACTATCCTCCCGCATACATGGCGGTGCTGGTCATGGAGGATTTGCCTGCCGACGAGAAAATCATCTACGAGGGTAGTGTCTATTCAACCGAGAACCCGGAACCGGACTTGAGCGACTGCGTTTTCATTAATGACTATTCGGATTACGAGCCGTTCCTGAACTGGGACTGGGAGAAGGAGCCGCTGTATTGGCGGTGCCTGTACCTCCTCCATCCGCTGCCCGGCACGACGTATTACGTGCGGGGCTATGTGCAGACAAACAAGGCGGAGTACTATTCCAACACGGTTGAAATCCGCTCCAGCCTCACAGCACCGGTGGCGGAGAACCCCGACGCCTACGAGATACCCGTCATCTTCCACCTCTTTCCGGATGCCGAAGGCAACTATCCGGTCAAGGACTGGATGGTGAGGGAACAGCTGGACTATGCCAATTATGTATATAGCAACTATTTCAACCTCCCCGGGCAGACAGAGACCGGCGTGCGCTTTGTGGCCGCCACCACCGCGCCCGACGGTACGCCGCTTGAAACTCCCGGCATCGTCCACGAGAAGGAGGCCGTGGAGATAGACTACGCGAACGTCGAGCTTGACGACCGGTATATATGGGACAATGAGCATGCGCTCAATGTGTGGGTCAGCCCGATCAATAATGTGTACGAGGACGAGTACAGCATATTCGCCGGGTTCTCGTTTTTCCCCTACTTCGATGAAGACGAGATGATGGAGGGATGCGAAACGCCGTACCAGCCCGGTGTTGTCTCAGGCATATTCCTGAATACCCGGGCGATGACGATGGCCAACGATGTGAAGTCGTTCGCCCATGAGGCAGGACATTTCCTTGGATTGGAACATGTCTATATCGAGGGAGACGACTACTGCGAAGATACGCCTTGGTACGACCGGGACGCTTATCTGGAGGCCACGCAGGGCAACATCGAATATACGCGCACGGATGCCGCGACAGGAGAAATCTTCTTCTCCGACAACATCATGGATTACGAGTATGGCTTCATGGCCGGCATCACGCCCGACCAGGTGGAGCGCATCCAGTACACCCTGAAGCACGCCTACCTCATTCCGGGCGAGGCGGGCAAGGAAGATACGCCTGCGGTACGCTCCGCCGGGCAGCCGCACCGCTTCGGGGACAAGCCGGTACGGTAAACTGAAAAACATCCTGCGGATATGAATACAAGAAAAAGGAAATATACGACAACGATTCTGGCGACGGCCCTGCTGTTCTCTCTGGGCGGATGCGTGAAGGACGACCTGCACGACACGCCGCATCCGGACAAGGGCGTAGTGGCAGTGTCAATCGACCTGCCGCAGGGCGCAAGCGGGGAAGACTATACGGTAGAGATTGACGGCACGACCGCCGACGGCCGTGAAGGACGCTACACCGTTTCCGACCCGCTGCCTCCCGGCGAGTACACCGTGCTGGCCTACAACACGCCGCAGGGGTTCACCGTGGCGGACGGCATCGCCCGTGTACGCAGGATGGACGGCACTCGCGCCCTCAGTGATTTTATAGACCCTATGCCCGACTACCTCTATTCGGGCATGGAGCGGATAACCGTCGTGGCGGACGACACTCTGCGCATGAACCTTGACGTGACACAACGGGTGCGCGACCTGCACATCGAACTGACCGTGACCGAGGGCGACCCGGAGCGCATCGCTGCCATAACGGGTACGCTCAGCGGCGTGGCGGAAGCATACGACTTGCGCAACGAAACGCTCTACGGCGAGGCGGTCAGCACACGACCTACGTTCACGCGCAGCGGTGACAAGGTGTCGGCAGACCTGCGTCTGCTGGGCATCATGGGTGATGCGCAAACGCTAAGCATCCTGCTGACTTTCAGCAACGGCGACACGCAGTCCATTGAGAGCGACCTGACGGAAGTCCTTGCCGGGTTCAACGGCAGTACCGAACCCTTTGCCTTGACAGGCAACTTGCGCACTCCCGTGGAGGGAGGCTTTGCCGGCAGCATAGACGGTTGGCAGCAGGCGGACGGAGGCAATGCGGACGCGCATTGATGGAGAGATTAGGAATAAAGAAATATAACCCCAAAATTACACAATTTAATAAGATGAAAGCAAAAATCATTTTCATGGCAACGCTGGCAGCCGCAGTGCTGACGGCGTGCAACAACGACGAGAACAACGTGATTGACACCGGGTCGTCCCAAGCCACGTTCACCGCTGCCATCGACGGGCAGGTGAATACCCGTGCCTATGACCGGACATGGGAGGCAGGCGATGCCATCGGCATCAGCGGCATATCGGGCGGCATTACCTACACCAACGTACAGTACGTAACCGACAGCGAGGGTACAAACGGTAATTTCAGGGTCGAAACCTCGGGCAATGAAATCTACTATCAGGACGACAACCCCGTGACTTTCACCGCCTATTACCCGTGGGCCAACCTTGCATCAGGCGTTACCACCATCACCGCCGACACGCGGGCGCAGGCTTCGCAAAGCGACTTCGACTTCCTTTGGTCGCGGCAGACGGGTAGCAAGGCAAGCCCCAACGTGCAGTTCCTTTTCGCACACAAGATGGCGAAGCTCGTGCTGACCATCCAGAAAGGCAATGACGTGAGCTATCAGGAAGTGCAGGATGCCGTGCTGTCGCTTGGAGGCTTCAAGAACAACGGCTCGTTCAACGTGACGAACGGAACGGCAACCGCTACGGGTGACAACCTGACGGCAGACTGGACGTTTGCCGGGAACAGCACGGAAACAGGCTACAATGCACCTTTGTCAAAAGATGATGCAGCAGAAACCGTTTCCTACACGCTCATCCTCTTCCCGCAGGAGTTCAGTAGCCCGTTGCCCATCACGGCAACCCTTACGGGTATGCAGTCGTTCAGCGCGACACTTGACTTCACTGCCGCCAATGTCGATGCCGGCGATACGGACGCGAAGAACGAATGGGTAGCCGGACGGCAGTATAACCTCAGCGTGACCCTGCACAAGACCGACATCACCGTGGACGGCTGCACCATCCAAGGATGGGATGAGGCAAACGGTGGTAACGTGAATGCCGACTGATTGCCTTGACTGGACGGAGACATAGCCTTGGCTGGACGGAAGCATCGCCTTGGCTGGACGAAGGCAAAACATAAAACAAACAAAGATTTTGAACAATAACCAAATATACAACGATAAAGATGAAAGGAACTAAGTATTTATTCCTCGCGGCAACCGCATTATCTTTCGCGGCTTGCAGCAGTGACGATGAGAAAATGGGCGCAAATGATGGCCCAGTAGCGGCGCAAATCACCGCAGGCATCAACGACGTGCTGACACGTGCGTTCGGGCAATTATGGGAAGCCAACGATGCCATCGGCGTGTCGGTCTATACACCAACAGACGGAACACCCACGCTCACCCAATACACCAACATGCACTATGTTACCACCGCTGGCGACGGCAACTTCACGCACTCTGGCGGCTCGTCATCAGGCATCTTCTTCCAAGATGCGGACGAAACGGTATATTTCCGCGCTTACTATCCTTTTGATGAAGACAGTCAAGAAAACAACGGAGAAGTGACAATAACGGATGTAAGAACCGATAACCAAAGCGACCAAAAGAACTTCGACTTCATGTTCGCAACGGGTGCAACGGCAAGCAAGAACAGCCCCACTGTAAAATTCAACAACACAGATAATGGAACCACTGATGCCCGCTTCAAGCACATGATGACACGCCTTGTGCTGAACATCACGACAGATACCGATGCAGGCTTCTCGGCAAATGATGTAGAAGGCGGCGCGTACTCCTTGAGTGGTATCAAGCACAGCGGTACGTTCAACACGGAAAACGGAACAGCGGTTGCTACCGGGGAGGTGACAGATAATTGGGAAATAACCGACTACATTAGTTACAATAATAACATCGGAACATGCAGCCTGATACTCTATCCGCAAACAGGAGCCAGCCTGACCTTTAGTGCTACCATCGATGGGCAGACCTACACGGGTACACTGACCCCTGCATTCGCTGCATCCACGTCTTACAGCTACGACATTTCCATTCAGAAGACAGGCTTGGTAATCAGTTCCGGCACAATACAAGATTGGACGAACGGTGAAGGTGATAAAATTGAAATCAACTGATTCCAGTGAAAAGAAACAACAGCCATCCCGTGTATCCTGCGCAAGCACGGAGATATGCCTGAATAAAAAGGTGTAGCTTGGCGGTTTCGCAGCCGCCGGTGGCACAAATACAGAACATAAAAACATACATGTAATATGAACCGACTATCAGACTTGAAACGGATGATTCTCCTTTTGCTGGCAGGCATTCTATCTGCCTGTTCGCATGACGACCTTACCGAAACACGCCCTGCGGAAAACAGCGAGCCGTTGGTGCTGACTGCTGTCATGGCGGATGCGACAACCGACACGCGGGCAACTCCCGATAACAGTTGGGAAGGTACGGAAACCGTCATCGTAGAGGTTATAGACAATTACGACAATACGACAACTCCCGACTGGACGCAAGCCAAGAAAGGAATTTACACAGCCGGTACCGATGGCAAACTGACCTTTACGAGCGGCGAGCAATCTTCTTGGCTAAGCGACGACGAGACCAAACTTGTCCGTGCCTGGCATTATGGCGACGACAGCAAAGTGCATCCAGACTCATGGTCTGTGCAAAGAAATCAAGGAACTGACGACAATTATGCGAATAGCGACTTGCTATTTGCGCAGGGAAGGGTAAGCGGAGGGCAGGAAATTGCCCTTAAATTCTACCATCAAGTGGCAAAAGTGGTGGTGCATGTCCGCAATGTAGGTCCTGTGTACGAAAGTGATGACGTCAGTGTGACGATAGGAGATATAAACAATATTGTTATGAACGGCACGGTGAGTACGGACGACATGGACGGGAATTATTTCAACTGGACGCAGGGAAACACAATGGGGACTATCACGGCCTACAGCCTCGGTCCACAGCCCCTTGCATCCGACGGAAACGAAACTTCCCTCGCCAGTTTCGCCGCACTTGTCATTCCGCAAACTTATAATAAAAGTTTGCTTCCTTATCTTGTCATTAATAATAGGAGGGAATATTCGTGTTATGCATCAAAGGACATTGTTTGGAAAGCAGGCCATTCCTATACCTATGAGGTAACTATCACAAAAGAGAGCGGAGTGTGGGTTAATAATATCACTGTAAGCGATTGGGGCAACGGTGGCAACTATGACTTGACAACAGAATAAAAAGCCTCCCCCAACCCCTCCGTGGAGGGGAGAAGAAAATATAAAGCGTTCTTTGACAGGTTGGAAAACAAACGAAATAATGGGAAGTACATACAGGTTTCGGATAAATTTCGTAATTTTGCCAAGTGACAAATTGAAATGAAGCTGATTATGGAACGAACTATATTCAACAAAGCGCAATTGGAGATGCTCGACATCATGGCGAATGTCCGAAGCGATGAGGAACTGGATGCACTGAAACATGCCGTATCCGAGTTTTACGCCCGCCGCGCCGACGAGGAAATGGAAAAGCTGTGGCAGTCCGGACAATGGAATGAACAGACCTTGAAAGAACTGGGCAATGCCCATTACCGTACCCCCTACAAACAATGAAAAGGCTGGTGGTATTGGACACTAATTGTTTGGTGCAAATGCTGTCGGTACATAGTCCCTACCGTGCGGCATGGCAGGCGTTTCGTGAAGGAAAATACGAGCTGTGTGTGACCGATGACATTGTGGATGAATATGAGGAAATCATAGAGCGCGTGGCAAATGCAGCCGTCGCCCACAACATCGTCAATGCCATTATACGCAGCCCGTTCACGCGGTTCTTTACTCCGCATTTCCGCTTCCGTCTTATTGAGTGCCTATTTCCTGCGGAAAACCCATTCGATTATGACAAATTGTAAATTCGTCATTGGTAGCAAGACCCTGATGACAACAAGTTTGTGGATTGTGCCATAGTGGCAGGGGCCGATTATATTGTCAGCGAGGATACCCACTTCCGGATATTGGAGACGATACCCTTTCCTAAGGTGAATGTTATTCGCCTAAACCGCTTTATGGAAGAACTTGCCGGACTTTAACCGATTCAACAGACATATCCCCATTATTTCGTCCTGCCCCTCTCCCCGCAAGGAGGAGGGCGGGACGCTTGTTTTCCAATTCCGTTGAAAATGAAGCACGAAGAATGAAGAATTTTAACAATATAAAACATAAAGAAGAATGACAACAAGACATTACAGCTTGATAAAAGGCTTCGCATTAGTGGTTTTCATGCCCCTTTTTGCGGCGTGCAACAGCGAGGACGATGCTACCGTGCCTGGCGGAGAACCGCAAGAGGTACAAGTGAGCATCAGCACACGTGCCACCGCTGATGGTGACACGTGGACATGGCAGAATGGTGATGCGATAAATCTATATGTGATGGGTTATGGCAGTACCTCTCCGACGACCAGGACTTTGACACACCTCAATGGAGCATGGTCCACATTCAATACCACACTGCCCGCCACCGTGGAAGCCTGTTATCCGGCAACGGCAACGCTGACATCGTTCACTATCCCAACTGACCAAAGTGTGGGCATTGCCGAGGCGGACTATATGACTACCGCTTCAAGCCAACAACTTAACGGCACCAACCTTTCGCTGGCATTGGTGCATAGGCTGTGCAAAGTCGCCGTCACCATTACCGATTGGAGCGACTATGGAAACACGATGCCAGCCATTTCCGATTTCAAAATTACGTCCTATCCCAATGTGACCAGAAGCGAAGACTCCGTAATAGGTACAGGCGATGTTACGGATGTTATCGCTTATTACACAGAAGGCAGTACCTACACCGCTATCATAGCTCCCAGCAGTAACGGTTTTACACTCAAACTGAAGGTGAACGGGATGGACATGACGGCTACCAGCAACCAAGAGGTGACCAGTGGCAACGCCTACTCATTCAACCTTACCGTCACAGACAAGGAACTGACGCTGACCCCTGCATCAACAAACGTACTGCCGGGATGGGATGACGAAACAGACTTAAACTGAGGAAGGAGGAATAACGATGAAAAATCTACTTTATATCATAAGCATGGCTATCCTGCTTGCGGCTTGTACCAACGACATAGAAAACGATGCGATACAAACAGACATACTGACCCTCACTGTAGGTGACTTCCCCGCTTTCGGTGAAGATGCGGCAACCCGTGCCATTGGCACAACGGATGCGGGCGGCAAGTCGGCATGGGAGGCTGGCGACCAACTGCTGGTCAGCGTAACTTGTCAAGGTGGCGACCCGCAATATGCCGTTATGAGCTACAATGGCAGCACATGGATAACTACGCCCACCTTGAAGCAAACCTACGCCAGCTACACCGTGACCGCATGGTATGCCCCCGCTTATCAATGGAGCACAACAAACGATGGCACATTGGCGCTTCGCGACGGAGAGCAAGCTGGGCTTGACGAGTGCATCATGGCTACAAGCAACAGCTCGCCCAACATCACTTTCACATCACGCGAATATAGCCGCCTGCGCATAGCCTCCACTTCAAGCACGCAGCTAAGTGTGTCGCTTACAGACTTTACCCCGGCAGGCAGTACAACTTCAGGAAGCAACAATTACACCCTGACCACGGATAGCAAGGGCAATGCCTATCTATACGGCACGTGGACGACAAGCAGCAACTTGCAGGTGACGGCGCAATATTCCGCATCCACGCCAACGGAGCTTTACAACAAGGCATTAAGCCGCGCATCAGCCAGCGGACAAAGTTTTGCGGCAGATGCCATACCTACATCTGAACAGGCTTCTAATTATGGTTCATTGGGGGATGGAAGCGAAGCATATCCGTATGTATTGTTAAACGCCACTCAACTTACCTCTCTTTCGACGAAAAGCCAAGACAACCAAAATATAACTGAACACTTCAAACTCGGCGCGGATATTACATTAACTGAATCATGGACACCGATAACAACGGTTGACGAACACGGTAATGGTAATCAATTCTTGGGAACATTTGATGGGGACGGGCATACTATATCTGAACTTAAATTTAATTTATCAGATTATATAGCCGGACTCTTCGGAATGATTGGGACCAGTGGCGTAGTAAAGAACGTGAAACTCAAAGATTGCAATATGTCAGTTTCAGGACAAGTATGCGGTGGAATTGCTGGCGTAAATTACGGAACGATAGAAAATTGCCACATAATAGGTGGAACAATAACAAGTGAATTTGATGCCGGAGGTTTGGCTGGCGTTTGCTTGTATGGCGCGCCGCGCATAGTGGCTTGTAGCAATTCTGCGGATATTACTGGATTAGAAAGGGTGGGTGGAATTGTCGGAGTGGTTTGGGACGGCAGCCTGATAGGTTGTTGCAACACCGGGACTGTTACAGGGAACAGTAACATGACCGTTGGAGGGATAGTAGGAACAGATTATTCTCAGCTCACAGCTTGCTATTTCAGTGCAGGAAATGATAATGGCTATGGCACGCAGATAACGAATAACGATTGGTCTTCTGCGATTACAGACATGAACAATGCTTTGCAAGAAGCAGGGTATAATTATCAATATGAAATGGGTGCAAATAATCTGCCTGTGATAAAGTCAACGAACTGACATTCTCAATACGCCGAATTGACGAGCACAATACGGCATATTGCCCGCCTCAATTCGGCGTATTGAGAAAACGACATAATTAGTAACGACTTAAAAACAGAAGAAGCTATGCCATTCTACAAAAAATCGTACAACAAACAGCAGGGTGTATATTACCCCCGTGCCGTAGTCCAGGGCAAACCTGTAGAAACGGAAACCATCGCCAAGGATTTGGCGAAGATTTCCACAGTGAGCAACTCCGATGTCCAGGCCGTCTTGGGTGACATCGCGGGCGTAATGCACACCCGCATGGCGCAAGGCAAGAGCGTCCACATCAAAGGCCTCGGCTACTTCCGCTACGTGCTCGACACCGTGGGCGTGGACACCCTCGAAGACTTCGACTTCGAGAAGCAGGTGAAAGCCGTCCGAGTGGAGTTCATCCCCGAACGCACCCGCCTCGCCAACGGCACCTACACCCGCGCCCTCGTGGACAGCGACCAACTGGAATGGATCGAGCTTTCGCCCGACACGGAGGACAGCGACCCGGCACAGGATGAGGATGACGAGGATGTAACGGAGAATCCGTTGGGGTAATTTTTCAGCGAAAGGAGCAATGAGTTCAGACAGAGGATGAGATTACAGACAAAAATTCTTGCCGGGTATTTGGTCTTGGTGGCGGTCATCTGTAGCATGGCCGCCATTTTGGTGCATGAACGTGGACGGATGCGTGAGATAGAAGCCGAAACAGGCGAAATACAGGAGATAAGGCGTGACATCACCGTCGCCCAACGCAACATCATCACCCTCGCCACATTGGGCGAAGGCGTCATCGGCTGGGAAGAGGCGGACTACCGGCACTACCGCATCCGGCGGCTGCGGACGGACAGCCTGCTGCAAGCCATGAAGCCCCGCTGCAAGGATTTCGTGCATCCGGCGCAGATAGACACGCTCCGCGTCCTCTTGGTGGAAAAAGAAGCCCACCTGCTGCACCTTATGGAAACTTTCGCCCGTCAGGACAAGGCAGACAGCCTTTTGGTGAACCATCTGCCCGAAGTGGCGAAACGTGCCACCCGTGTACGTACCGTGACGCAGAAAAAGAAAGGCATCGCCGGGGCTTTTGGCGGCAAGAAGACCGTGCAGATACTGCCCTCCGCCAAGGAACTGCACCAGTTCAGCGACAGCCTGATAGCCATGCAGCAGGAACGGACGGCGGAAATGGAGGCATACACCGACAGCCTGCGCACGCTGGGCAGGAGGCTGAACGCCGAGCTAAACCGGCTGATAACCGAACTTGACGGGCAGGCGCAGGAAGCTTTCGTGCAGAAGGAGCGGAAGATAGCCGAAGCACAGGCATTGTCCGTCAGGCTGTTCACGGCGACCATCTCTGCTGCCATCATCCTGCTGTTCCTTTCTTACCTCGCCATCCATCGTGAAATGAAGCGCAGCGGCAACGAAAGGAAGAAACGGGAAAGCCTTATCACTGAACTGCAAAAGAGCAATGATACGAACGAGAAGCTAATCAAGCTGCGACGCAATCTCATCCAGAACGTCACCCACGAACTGCGCACTCCCCTGACCGTCATCGGCGGCAACGCCGAACTGCTGCTGAACGACACGGAGGCAGACAACCGTATGCGCCACGCACAGACCATCGGGGATGCCGTCGGGCGTATGGCGGGAATGATAAACAACCTTTTGGTGTATTTCCGGCTGGACAGCGGCAAGGAAACGCCAAGCGTCAAGCCTTTCAAACTGCGCTCCATCGCCGAAACATTGGAAACGGAGTTTGCTACATTGGCGAAGAATAAAGGACTCAACTTCAAGACAGCAAGTGAAACGGACGAGATTGTAAGCGGCGACAGGAACCGGATTATAAGCATTGGCGGCAACCTGCTCTCCAACGCCATCAAGTTCACCCGAAGCGGTACAGTCACATTAAGCACCGGTTACAAGAACGGCATATTTACCTTGACGGTGGAAGACACCGGCACGGGCATGACCGGAGAACAACAGGCGCGGATATTCATCCCGTTTGAGCGGTTGGGCAACGCCGTGACGGAGGACGGCTTCGGGCTGGGGCTTGCCATCGTAGCCGACACGGTAAAGCTGTTGAAAGGGAACATCACGGTGGAAAGCGAGCCGGGCAAGGGAAGCCGCTTCACCGTCAGCCTGCCGTTGGCAAAGGCGGAAGAAATGGCGGCTGCCGAAAAGACAAACGCCGGACATTCCACGCTGTCCGGCTGCTCCGTGCTGGCGATAGACAACAACGGGATGCTGCTGGACATGATGAAAGAGATGTACAGGCAAAACGGTGTGGATTGTGACGCTTGCCAGACAGCAGGAGAACTGACAGACCTGATGCGCGCAAAAGATTATGACCTGCTGATAACCGACCTGAAAATGCCGGAGGTGAACGGCTACGAGGTGCTGGAACTGCTGCGCACATCGGAAATAGGAAACTCGCAGACCATACCCGTTGTTGCCGCCACTGCCGCAGGCTATGTGGAGGGAGAAGAACTGAAAAGGAAAGGCTTTGCCGCAGTGCTGTACAAGCCCTATTCCATAGACGAACTGCTGGCGGTGACGGAAAGCTGCATCAAACGGAACAAAGCAAACAGCATAGACCTGTCATCCCTGCTTGCCTTCGGCGACAAGCGGCGCACGTTGGAAAAGCTGGCGGCCACGACACAATCCGACATGGAAGAAGTGAGCAAGGCGGCGGAAGCGGGAGACATGGAAGCATTGGATAACTGGGTACATCACCTGAGAAGCTCGTGGATGCTGATAAAGGCGGAGCAACCGTTGGCGGCATTGTATGACGCCATCCACAAGGAGAAAATATCAGAAGAAGATATACAGTCCGCTGTAAACGGAGTGCTGGAGCAAGGAGTCATCATCGTGGAAACAGCAAGGAAGGAGGCGGAACGATGGGCAGAATAATCGTAGTGGAGGACAACATCATCTATTCCGACTTTGTATGCCGCCTGCTGGAAAGCAAGGGATACCCAAGCGTCAGCACCTCCACCTGCAACGGCGCACGGAAGCTGTTTGCCAAGATGCAGGAGGACGACATCGTGCTTGCCGATATGCGCCTGCCCGACGGCGATGGCATCGCCCTGCTGGAAGAACTGCGGAAACAGGGCAGGAACAATCCTTACATCATTATGACCGAATTCGGTGAAATCCCCATTGCAGTCCGGTCGTTGAAGCTGGGTGCGGAGGATTTTATTCCCAAGAACTTGTTGGAAATGAATTTGCCGCCGCTTCTGAAAACTTTGCAGAAAAGGATAGAGCGGCACGAAGCACCGATTTACGAGCGGCAGAGTGCGGCTTTCCGTGAGATAGACCACAAGATAAAACTGGTCGCCACCACGAACATGAGCGTCCTGATACTGGGCGAGAGCGGCACGGGCAAGGAACACATCGCCGGGAAGATACACGCAAGGAGCAAACGGGCAGGAAAGCCTTTTGTAGCTGTGGACTGCGGCCTGCTGTCGAAGGAGCTTGCTGCGTCCGCCCTTTTCGGACACGAGAAAGGGGCGTTCACGGGAGCCGAAAGCAAGAAGCAAGGCTTCTGGGAGGAAGCCGCCGGAGGCACGTTGTTCCTTGACGAGATAGGCAACCTTCCGCCGGAAGTGCAGCAGATGCTGCTCCGCGCATTGGAAGCCAAACGGTACAGACCCACGGGAGGCAGCAAGGACAAGCGGGCTGACGTGCGCATAATCGCTGCTACAAACGAGGACTTGCAGGCAGCCATCGCCGAAAAGCGTTTCCGCCAGGATTTGTTCCATCGGATAAAGGAATACACATTGAACATACCGCCGCTGCGCGAGTGCCGTGAGGACATCATGCCTTTGGCTGATTTCTTCCTGAAACTCTCCAATGAGGAACTTGACCGGCAGGTGAAAGGCTTTGACGCGGAAGCAAGAAAACAACTGCTCGCTTATGCATGGGGCGGCAACGTGAGGGAACTGAAACGGGTCGTGCGCATGGCGGTGCTGCATACCGAAGGCGATACGGTCACGGCAGACACGTTGGAGTTCGATGAAATACCGATAGCGGATGACGCTTCGCTGGCTTTGGACGACATGGAGAAGAAACAAATCATCCATGCGCTGGAACAGGCAAAGGGCAACCGCAAGTTGGCGGCAGCATTGCTCGGCATCGGGCGCACCACGCTGTACAACAAGCTGAAAGCATACGGGATAGAATAGAAAACTGTGAAAAAATGAAAGGAATTACAGGAAAAAGGCTACCTTTCGATAAGGTAAGCGGCGTTTCGGCATAAAAAACAATTGATTTGTTTTGTTCTGCCCTCAACTTGCATTACCTTTGTAGCAACATTTGAGAAAAGTCGGGTGCAGAAAGTAAAAAAATCCGTCCGATGAAAATATAGTATAGAATAAGACCGCAAGGCGTTTCAAGCGAAAATCTGGTAAATTGGAACTACAGAGACGATTGCGTGATGCTTATGCTATGCCTCGGCATAGCGTGCAGTCACGTACTCTCTGTAAAGGCTTTACCAGAGCCGTCGCTTGAAGGTAGTGTGATTTGCACGCTATTTTTGTATGACGGCTTTCGGTCGCAACCACTAAAAAAGAGACCGATGGGAAAAGTCATATTATTCGCCGTCCTCACGATGGACGGATGCCTTGCGGACAGTTCAGGGAAAGCGCAGCAATGGCTTGCCAAAACCGACACGCCGGACAGATTCGGCATTGCCAGAATAAAAGAAACCGCCCGTCCGCTCTCCGAATACACTTCCCTCACCATGTTGGTGCTTGACAAGTCCGACACCACCTGTTTCATAGAAGCCAACACCACTACCGCAAGCATCATCAACGGCATGGCAAGGATGCACCTGCTGGACAAAATCATCCTCTGCACGATACCTGTCATTGCCGGGAACGGCTGCCGCCTGTTCCTTGGAGATTTGCCTGAAAGCGAATGGATGCGGGACGAAACAAAGACATACAAGGACGGTTCGCTGAAAGCCGTGTACCGCAAGAACGAGGGTGCGACTGTTCAGAAAGTGAACACTTCCCGGCTCAAAAGGCTGTTCAGATTATGAACACGTGTTCAATTTCTGAACACATCCGAAAGACTGAATTCGGGTATTCCAATTTATTTTTATCAAATATGTCTGCTGTTTATCAGCGACTTGCAAAACAAACCGCAAAAAATCCCATCCGTTGGACTGCCGTTTGCCCGATAGTTTTATGTGCGCACACTTCAACCCAAGTGTAACAACATAAAACTGAAAGCAAATGGAACATCTCATATTGACAGAAACGGAGTTCTTCCGCCTGATAGACAACCCCGAAAGCCGCAACGGGCTAAGTGCGGCATACAACGAGTTCGTAGCAACGGTCATTTCGCTCTGCACGGGAGCGGCAAGCCCCTGCCATCCGTTGCCCGCGTTGAGCTATGCGGAAACGGAACTGCAATACCACAAAGCCCTGCAAGATACGGGCACCCACCACAGCGTGTACGTGCGCAAAGCCCTCGCCTTCGTGCGCAAGATGTTGAAACACATTTCCATGCCACACAGCCAAGTGCCGCCACTATCCTCCATCCCCTCCCAAGACGAAAAGAAAAATGACATACCTGCCGATGCCCCGCCCCTGCGGTGGACGGGCAGCACCGTGGACCTGATAGAACTGCTGTACGGACTTGACACATTGAAATATATCAATGGAGGAGAAACCGGCATGGGGGAACTGTTGGGGCACTTCTCCCGTATATTCGGGCTGGAAATCAAAGACAGCCAATGCTATAACACCTATGCCGCCATCAAGGGACGGAAAAACGGCAGCCGCACCTATTTCTTTGACCGGGCTTCGGAGAAACTGAACCAGCGTATGGTGCAAGACGAAGAACGGGAACGGATGCGGAAAAGATAAACCATGTTCTTTTGTATATTTCCTTTTGAGTTGGGGCAAGGGGGCGCGTGAAGCGTCTCCTTGCCTGTTTTTTATACGTCTCCATGAAGAAAAGGCTATTTCTTGTCTGTTTTCTCCATGAAAAAGGTTACTTTTGTATCCATCATCGCCCTTAGATGGAAAAAGCTAAGGCTCGCCACTTCAAGAAGTGGCTCAATTTTATAATGCACATACAGAATGGAAACATATAAGAAACCGCCTTTGAGCTACACGGAACAAGTCGCCCTTTTGCAGTCAAGGGGCATGTCTGTTCCGGACATACCGCGGGCGGAAAGACTGCTCGCCAACATCAGCTATTACCGGCTCAGTGCCTATATGCTGCCCTATAAGAAAAAGGAGAACGGCACAATCATTGACAGTTTCAAGGAAGGCACGACATGGGATATGGTGTATGACTTGTACGTGTTTGACCGAAAATTACGCCTGCTCGTATTCGATGCCATTGAACGGCTGGAAATAGCCATCCGGACACAAATCATTTATCAGTTGAGCCACAAATACGGTTCCCATTGGCAAGATAATCCTTCCATATTCAAAGCTCCGGAACGACGTGTGTTGCGTGACGGCTCCATCGTGACATTCGATGTGTATGCCGAAATCCAGAAACATATCAGCGACCAATTGCACAGTAACCGGGCTGAGGTGTTCATCCAGCACTACCGGAACAAATATGACAATCCGGTCAATCCCCCTTCGTGGATGAGTGTGGAAATCATGTATTTCAATCACCTGTCACGTATCTGTACGGGATTGAAGAGCAGGGCGGACATCAACGGCATAGCCGATTATTTCGGCTTGCCTCCAAAGACATTCTGCTCATGGCTGCATACCATGAACTACGTGCGCAACTTGTGCGCCCACCATGCAAGGCTTTGGAATAGGGAAATGAGCATCGTGCCTGAAAAACTGCATTTTTCCAAAAGGCTGGTATGGATAAGCAATCCTGATACGGTACAGCGTGGCAAGGTGTATTATTTCTTCTGTATGTTGGGATACCTCTTACAGACAGCCAATCCCACTTCTTCATTCAAGGATAGGCTGAAAGCGTTGGTCGATGAATATAAAGGCGTAGCGTCACTTTCCGCAATGGGCTTTGCCGAAGGTTGGGAAAACGAAAAAATCTGGAAATAGTCATTTTTCCGGCTTCATGCGCTTGCCATTCAAGAAAAAATGCCTACCTTTGCATCACAAGATTAACAAGACAGTTATAAACTAAAAGATAATAAGCCTCCCAGGCGAGCCGCAAGGCAGCATACTTGGGGGGCGTTCTTCATTATAAGGGAAAATCCGTAACCCGGTCTGAAAAGAACAGCCGAGTTACGGATTTTCCTTTTTTCGCCTGTGGCGTTTTTTACTTGCCCTGCAAGAGGTGTTGCAGTTCCGGGTCGGACTGGATGCGCTGCAACTCGTCGGCGACAATCTGCCGTACCTCGGCACGGATGCGGTTGTAGTTCTCCTGAATCATCTCCTTCATGCGGTCGTTGCCGTCGGCATCGGTGAAGTCCGTGATGACGGGGATAGGCTTGTATGCCTGTTCCTCGCGTTTCACCTTTTCGGCATCCACCACTATTTCGCAATGAAAGATTTTCTGCTCGATGCGCTCATTGAAGTTGTCCGCCACCGCGCCGACGAACATGCCCTGCGTGAGTGTGGAAATCTTGCTCGCCGGGATAAGGCTCTCCATCTGCGTGTTGATGGAGGTGGATTTGTCCTCACGGTTGATGGTGATGCTCTGCCGCTTCTGCAAGATTTTGCCGAAACGCTCCGAAAGGTTTTTGGCGGTCTCGCCCACCACCTGACCGGAGAAGATGTTGCCCACCGTGTTCATCACTACGGCGGCTTCCTTGTCGCCGTAGTCGCGCTTCAACTGTGAGAAGTCCTGAAAACCGAGGCAGACAGCCACCTTGTTGCTTCGGGCGGTGGCGATAAGGTTGTCCAGCCCCTTGAAGTAAATGGTGGGCAGCTCGTCAATAATCACCGCCGACTTCAGCTTGCCCTTTTTGTTGATGAGCTTCACGATGCGTGAATTGTACAAGCCCAATGCCGCGCCGTAAATGTTCTGGCGGTCGGGATTGTTGCCGACACAGAGTATCTTCGGCTCATCGGGATTGTTGATGTCGAGGGTAAATTCGCTGTCGGACATGACCCAATAGAGCTGCGGGGAAATCATGCGCGATAGCGGTATCTTCGCCGATGCGATCTGCCCGGCAAGCTGTTCCATCGCGCCGCCTTGCCATGCGTCCATAAACGGGGAAAGGTAGTTCTCCAGTTCGGGATAGCTGGTGAGAATAGGAAACACATCCTCGTAACGGCGGTTCAAAAGTTCGATGGCATGGGGAAAGGTGCAATATTTGCCGTCCTTATAGATGCGCAAAAACCATATCACAGCGGCAAACAGGATAATCGGAGACTCCACAAAGAAGTCGCCCTGTTTTTGCACCCAAGTCTTGTTCAAATTGAGCATTATCGTGTAGGCACTCTCATAGGCATCGGTGATGTCCTCCATGAAATCGGGGTGAATGGGATTGCAGCGGTGCGAGCGGCGCGGGTCGTCGAAGTTTATCACGTAGAACTTCGGCTTGACCTTGTAGCCGTCGCCGTGGTTCATCAGGTGGTTGTAGGCGATGGTCGATAAATCGCTGAATTTGAAGTCATAGATGTACATTGAGTAAGATTTTTCAATCATCTGTTTGATAAAGCTGTTTACCACGGCATACGACTTGCCGCTGCCCGGCGTGCCCAGCACGATGGACGCACGGAACGGGTTTACCACGTTGATGTACCCGTCGTTCCACTTC